>Ga0196970_1000041_pt1 | contig 220057 bp, 171 predicted proteins | sample S1v_513CmetaG_FD_148672 | JGI IMG/M metagenome (GOLD analysis project Ga0196970, IMG submission 148672) | Soil microbial communities from Anza Borrego desert, Southern California, United States - S1+v_5-13C | ecosystem: Environmental > Terrestrial > Soil > Desert | place: USA: California... | reverse complement strand
TCAATGCGCGCCACCGGCCATAAGACCGGCGCGCCATCGATGGGGTCGCTCGTGCGACACACCTCACCTAAGCTCGATACTGTGTCTCTTGCTTGGCTTCGGAATGCGCGGTCAAACGACCCCGTCTGTGCCAGGCCCCTCGTCACCCGAGGTCCCCAACCGCAGGTCTCGCCGCCTGCGCATCCCTTCTCACAACACGATATTCTCTTGTCAAAGATCCCTGGGCGCCGGGTCCGAACCGTCTCCGGCGCCGCGTCCGATTGAGGTGCGCTGTATAATCAGCGAAGATCAACCGGTCAAGTACTTTTTGATCACTGTGCGCTTTCAGAAGAACGAGGCCATCGCCCCTCATCAAGCCAAGGATTGATCGTCCTTGTTCCCGCCGCGTCGCGCCGTTTGTCTTCGCCACCCGCCGCGTCGGGAGGCGGTTTGTAGGCGCTCCCGCCCCCTCGAGGCAAGCATTTTCTTCTGTCCAATTTCACGCCGGTCCGGAAAGTTTCTTTCGCCGCTGTCAGCGCCCCGTCGAAGGCCGACCCGCCAGTTCGCGCAGCAGCCGGTCTTTCGCCGTTTGGCCGCTGCCCGTCGCGGGGCGTCCGGTGAGCGCGGCGAAAAAACCGGCGACGCCACCGGACGGGCGCTTGCCCGCGACCGGAGTACGGAGATGGAAAGCCGTGTGGCGCTTGGCAAGCGTGGCCGCGTGCTCGGCCAGACGGGCGCGGCTGTCGCGCGACAGCGTCTTATAGGCAAGGTCGGCGCGTTCCAGGTCTTCCGGCAACTCCGTCGCGCGGGCGATGAGCAGCGCCTTGTGCAGCAGGTCGATGTCCCAAGGCGAGGCGGCGGAGACGGGCAGCGTCTCCACGGCGCGGAGCAGCGTGTCCACGGCGGTCATCGTGGCGGTCATCGCCGCCGCGTCGGGGCCGCCCGTCCCATCCGACATGCGCGTGGTCTCTCCTTCTTCGCTCAGCACCCGTTGAACGCGCGAATCCGTTCGATCAGCAGCCGGCCGTCGGACGGCACGACGATGACATCCGCGGTGCCGTCGCAGCGCCGCCCGGAACGGTGCACGTAATGATAGCGCACGCGCACCAGACCCTGCATGATCTCTTTCGCGTCAAGCAGGCGCAGCGGTTCGGTCATCGCACCATAGAAGTCGCCCATGGCGCGGACGTCGTACGGCCCTTGGTTGCGCTTCTCAACCACCAGATAGGTGTTCGCCCGCGTGCCGTCGGCGGCGGCCATCGCGGCGTAGAAGGCGCGCACCACCTCCTCCGCCGTTGCTGCGGGCGGCGAGAGTGGAACCACGGGCGACGCAACAGGCGCCGCAACGGGCGGAGAAGCCGGCACGGCGGTGGGTGGCGGAGCCGGCGGCTGCGCCGGCGCGGGCGGCGGCAGGGGTGATACGGCGATGGACGGGGCGATGGACGGCGGCGCGACGGGTGCGGGGGCCGCAGGCGGAGCCGCTGCGCGTGTTGCAGCGCCGGGTGCGGGGGCCGGGCCTTGCGCCTGCGGCGGGCGCAGCGAGATCGGCGGCCCGACCGTCTGCGCCTCCGCGCCCACACCCACGGTACCAGCCGCCATGCCCAGGATCACCGCCGTCGCGCGAATCGCGTTCATCGTCCGCCTCCATCCAGCCGGCCGGGTGATAGCGGATGCCGGCGCGGCTGGAAAGGCCGGCACTCGCCCCCGGCCATCATGGCAGCTATAACGCGGCCTTCGCAGGATTGAGGACGACGGGCATGGCGGCGTTGACGGTTCCGGTGCTGAGGTTCGAATCGCCGGCGGAGTGCGACCGCGCGGTCGAGGCGCTCGTCGCCCAACAGTTCGACGTGCGGCGCGAATCCGACATCGAGATCGGCTGCACGCCGTGGGAAGACCTTGAGGAAGCCCGCCTCGTTCTACAGGCCGAAGGCATCACCTGCGCGCGCGCCGACAAGGAGGTGCCGCGCCTCGGCCCGCGGCGCCCCGGCCCGTTGGCGTAACCGCACCCCACCTCCCCCGTTGACAAACCCGCGCCGCCCCACCATCGTATGTACACGTACAGACAAACGATTGTCTAGGCGCGGATCGGGTGACGGCGAACAATCGCCGCGCCCTAAAAATGGTTCCTGGGAGGGAACACCATGAGCGAGACCCCCAACACCTGGAGTCCGCCTGCACGCCGCCTGCGCTCCGATCGGGCGCGGGGCTAGCGCATGGCCTCGGTGGTTCTGGAAAGCCTGCGCAAGGCGTTCGGCAGCGCCGTCGTCGTCGATTCCGTGTCGATGCGCATCGAGGACGGTGAGTTGATGGTGTTCGTCGGCCCCTCGGGCTGCGGCAAGTCGACGACGCTGCGCATGATCGCCGGGCTGGAACCGGCCAGCGGCGGCGACGTCCTGATCGGCGGCCGCCGCGTGACCGAATTGGAGCCCAAGGACCGCAACGTCGCCATGGTGTTCCAGAACTACGCGCTGTACCCGCACAAGTCGGTCTACGACAACTTGGCCTTCGGGCTGCGCATGCGCGGCGCCGGCCGGGCGGAGATCGAGGCGCGCGTGCGCCGCGCCGCCACCATGCTGGGCCTCACCGACCTGCTGGGCCGCAAGCCGCGCCAACTCAGCGGCGGGCAGATGCAGCGCGTGGCGCTGGGCCGCGCCCTGGTGCGCGAGCCGGACGTCTTCCTGCTGGACGAGCCGCTGTCGAACCTGGACGCCAAATTGCGCGTGCACATGCGCGAGGAGATCGCGCGGCTGCACGCCGAGGTCGGCACCTCCATGGTCTACGTCACGCACGACCAGGTGGAGGCGATGACGCTGGGCTCGCGCATCTGCGTGATGAAGGACGGCCGCGTGCAGCAGATGGGAGCGCCGCTGGAGGTCTACGACCGGCCGGCCAACCGCTTCGTCGCCGGCTTCATCGGCTCCCCCGAGATGAACTTCGTGGAGGGAGAACTGGCGGCCTCTCCGGATGGGCCGGAGTTCCGCGCCGGCGGCGTGCGCGTGCCGCTGGCCGGCTGCCCGGCCGCCGAACGCGCCACGCCGGGCGACCGCATGACCCTGGGCATTCGCCCCGAGCACCTGGAATCGGCGCCGGACGGCCTCGCCGGCACCATCGTGCTGGTCGAGCAGATGGGCAGTCAGACGCTGATCCTGCTGCGCCTGGACGGGACCGAGTTGCGCGCCGTGCTGCCGCGCGACGACCGCCTCGCCTCCGGCCAGCCGCTGGCGCTGCGCGCGGTGCCGGAGCGCATTCACCTCTTCGACGCGGGCACCGGCCTTGCCCTGCGTCCGCACTGAAAAGCCGAAACGCCAAGCCGGGCAGAGAGAAAGCCGGACGAACCAAACGGAGGGAGGAGACAACCATGAGCAAGGAAGGCATGAGCAAGGAAGGCATGAGCAGGCAAGGGCCCGACGATTCCCTGACGCGCCGCCGGTTTCTTGCCACCACCGGCGGCGCCGCGGTCGCCGCCGCCGCGTCCAGCCTGCCCGCCCCGGCCGTGCACGCCCAGGTGCACGAGCTGCGCTTCCTGAACGCCGAGCCGGCGGTGGATTCCGTCCGGGCCCTGCGCGTCGCCGCCGCGCAGTACGAGCGCGAACGGCGGGTGAAGATCATCATCGACACGGTGCCGGTGGGCGACGCCTACACCCGCATGGTCTCCGCCATCCGCGGCGGCAAGCCCTACGACATCGGCACGCTGATCTTCGTGGCGCACGTCCTGTCGCTGGCCAACGAGGGGCAGCTCACCCCGATCACCGAGCTGGTCAACAAGTACAAGTGGGGCAAGCGCATCCTGTTCCCCATCAACGGCCAGCACTATTGGTACATGTACGACTACAACCTGTGCTGGCTCTATTACCGCAAGGACCTGTACGACCAGCTCAAGCTCGAACCGGCCAGCACCTGGGACCAGTTCCTGGAGAACAGCCGCAAGACGATGACCACGGGCAGCAACCCGCGTTTCGGCATGACCACGCCGATCGGCAGCAACGACGCCACCAACTGGATGAGCCTCGGCTACCTCTGGGCGTCGGGCGTCGGGCTGTTCGACGACAAATGGAATCTCACCTTCGACACGCCGGAATCACGGCAGAAGACGGCGAAATTCCTGGATTTCTTCGGCGAACTGTACAAGACCATGCCGCCGGGCCTCAGCCAGATCACCTTCGGCAACGTGCTGGCGCATTTCGGGTCGGAGCAGGCGGCGCACGCTCCCTACGCCGGCCGCCTGATCGAATACCTGGAGCAGCGGGCGCCGACCCTGGCCGACAAGTACGGCATGATGCCTTATCCGGACAATGCCAGCGTGAAGAGCGCGGTGAACCACGGCTACGACGGCTGGGTGGTCGGCAAGACGCCGCTGGCGGAGGAGGCCATGCGCTTCTTGGAGTGGTTCGGCGACGCCCACTACATCAACTTCCTGCACTCCGCCCCGCTGCACTTCCAGCCGCCGCGCCTGGACATCTACGAGGACGCGCGCTGGCGCGCCCACCCGCTGATCGAGAAGCACGCCGGGGCGGTGAAGGAGATGCAGCGCTTCCTGGACGATCCGAACATCATCATCCGCTCCATCGACACCGAAGGGCCGGCACCCGACATGCGCCCGGCCAAGATCTTCGAATCCTGGATCCTGCCGGAGATGCTGCAGAGCAAGGTGCTGAAGGGCACGCCGTCCGACCAGTGCGTCGCCGACGCGGCGGAGCGCATGAAGAAGGTCATTGCGTGAGATCGTAGGTTGGGTTGAGGCACAGCCGAAAACCCAACGTGTCCGCATCGCCGGAACGTTGGGTATTCGCTGGCGCGCAACCCAACCTGCGGCGCTTGGAGTGGGTGGCATGCGTTCGCAGTTCGACTGGCTCATCTACCTGTTCTTCGGCCTCGGCCTGCTGGTGACGGGGGCGTTCATCGTGGTGCCGGCGGTACACGCGCTGTGGCTCAGCCTGCACCAGGCGAACAGCTTCATCGCGGCACCCAAGTGGGTGGGGTTCGAGAACTACGCGCGCATTCTGGCCGACCCGGCGTTCTGGAACGCCATGGGCAACGGGCTGATCTACGCCGGCACCTCCATCGTGCTGCAGGTCGTGCTGGGCATCGCCTTCGCGCTGGTGCTGAACGAGCATTTCCCCGGCCGGCGGCTGGCGCGCGGCTTCGTGGTGCTGCCCTACCTGCTGCCGACCGTGGTGGTGGCGCTGACCTTCCAGTGGATGATGGACGGCTCCGTCGGCATCCTCACCGTGCTGGCGCGCGAGGTGGGCCTGGGCACCATCCCCTGGTTCGAGGATCCGGTGGCCGCCATGGCCTCCTCCATCGCCATGTCGGTGTGGCTGTGGACGCCGTTCGTCACCGTCTGCGTGCTGGCCGGGCTGCAGTCGATCCCGCAGTCGCTGTACGACGCCGCCAAGGTGGACGGGGCCGGCGCCTGGAACCGCTTCCGGCACGTCACCCTGCCGCAACTGGCGCCGGTGCTGACCGTGGTGGTCCTGCTGCGCGGCATTTGGATGTTCAACAAGTTCGACATCATCTGGCTGATGACCAAGGGCGGCCCGCTGGGCGCCACGGAGCACCTGCCGATCCTGGCTTACAAGCGCGCCTTCTCGCTGTTCGACGTGGGCGGCGGGGCGGCGGTGGCCAGCATCTCCTTCCTGCTGCTGTCGGTGCTGGTGCTGATCTACTTCCGCCTGTTCCCGCTGGAGGACCGCCGATGAGCCAGACACCCCTGACAGGGGCCGCTGCGGATGTGCATCCCGAGACGCGCGCGGACCAGCGCCGGGCCGGGCTGTCGCGCCGGACGCGGGAGGGGCTGCGCCGCTCCGGGCTCGGTCTGGCGGCGCTGGCGATCGTCGCCTACTCGGCCTTCCCGATCTACTGGATGGTGATCTCCAGCCTGCGCGACCCCAACAAGCTGTTCCAGGCGCCGACACTGGTGCCGGGCCCGTTCTCGCTGGAATCCTACGAGGTGCTTCTGACGCTGACCGACTACCCCACGCAGTTCCGCAACTCGATCCTCGTCGCCTCGGCCGTGGTCGCCATCACCATCGTGTGCTCGACCATGATCGCCTACGCGCTGACCCGGCTGCGCATCCCGTTCAAGACGCTGATCGTCATGACGATGCTCTACGTCTACATGCTGCCGCCGCTGCTGCTGGCGATCCCGCTGTACGGCATCTTCGTGTGGCTGGGCATCGCCGACAGCCTGCTGGCGCTGGCCATCGCGCACTGCACGCTGACGCTGCCCCTGGGGGTGTGGCTGCTGTGGGGCTATTTCAAGGCGATGCCCTTCGACCTGGAGGAGGCGGCCATGGTCGACGGCTGCAGCCGGCTGGGCGCCTTCCTGCGCGTGGTGCTGCCGCTGTCGCTGCCGGGGGTGGTGACGGTGGCGGTGTTCTCCTTCCTCTTGTCGTGGACCGATTACGCCTACGCGCTGGTGCTGGTGTCGTCGGACGCGCAGAAGACGCTGCCGGTGGGCCTCGCCTCCATGATCGGCGCCTTCGACATGCGCTGGGGCGAGGCGATGGCGGGGGCGACGTTGATCGCGGTGCCGCTGTTCGTCATGTTCACCTTCCTGTCCCGCTACTTCATCCAGGGACTGAGCGCCGGAGCCGTCAAGGGATGACCGAACCCCGCCCCCAGCGCCCGCCGACCCAACGTCCGCCAACGCTGCGCGACGTGGCACGCCTCGCCGAGGTCGACAGCTCCGTGGTGTCGCGCGTGCTGCGCGGCGCCTCCGGCGCCAACGTGCGGCCGGAGACGCGCGAGCGGATCGAGCAGGTGGCGCGTGATCTGGGATACTCCCCCAACCCGCTGGCTCGCGGTCTGCGCACGCAACGTACGAACTGCCTGGCGCTGGTGGTGCCACAGCTCGACAACCCCGTGTTCCAGCAGATCGCGCAAGGCGCGGAGCGCGCGGCCGCCGCGCGCGGCTTCGCGCTCGTCACCTACCACGTGCGCGACGCCGCGCAGGAGCGCGAGCGGCTGGAGCATCTGGTCCGCTCCATCCGCGTCGACGGGGTGGTGATCGCGACGCTGATGATGGCCGGCGACGCGCACCAGTTCTTCGAGCGCCTCGGCCTGCCGTGCGTGCTGGTGAACCGCGAGGCGCCGGGCGTGCCGAACTTCGTCTCCGTGGACGACGAGGCGGGCGCCCACCTCGCCACCACGCACCTGCTGCGCCTGGGGCACCGGCGCATCGCCCACATCGCCGGCCCGCATGGCCGCTACAACGCCATCCGCCGCCGCGAAGGGTATGAACGCGCGTTGCGCGAGGCCGGCATCGAGCCGGAGACCCGGCTGGTCGCCGCCGCCGAATACAGCTTCGAGGGCGGGCGGGACGCCATGGCGACGCTGCTGAACGCCGACATGACCGCCATCTTCGCCACCACGCTGCTGAGCGGCATCGGGGCGCTCCGCACCCTGGACGTCGCCGGGCGGCGGGTGCCCGACGACGTCTCCGTCATTGCGCTGCACGACGCGCCGCTGGCCGAGATGGTAACGCCGCCGCTCACCACCGTGCGCTTCCCCACCGAGGACATGGGCGCGGAGGCGGTGGACGCCGTGATCGATCACATTGATGGGCTGCAGCGGCACCTGGAACGCCGCCTGCCGCCCACGGGACTCGTCGAGCGGGGCTCCTGCGCCCCGTCCAGGGGCTGATCGCCCCACGCGGACAAACGATTGCCTGCGCCCCGACGCGCGGCGACAGAAGGAGGAGGCGACCTTGCCAACATGTCTAAAGGACGGCATCGAGGCCGCACCGGCACCGGAGGATTGGCTGCGCGAGCTGAAGGAAGCGGTCGGCGGCCCCGCGCACGTGCTCTCTTCGCTGCCCGACCGCATCGCCTACGCCCGCGACCGCGCGCCCTACAGCACCTTCCGCTTCCGCGACGGCACGCTGCCGGGCACGCTGCCGCTCGCCATCGTGCGGCCGGGCAGTGAGGCGGAGGTGCAGGCCGTCGTGCGCTGGGCGCGTCAGCGCAAGGTGGCGCTGGTGCCCTACGGCGCGGGATCCGGCGTGCTGGGCGGGGCGGTGCCGCTGCACGGCGAGCTGGTGGTCGACACCAAGCGGCTGTCCGGCATCGTCGGCCTGGACGAGATCGACGGCACGGCGACGGTGGAGGCCGGCACGAACGGCGGCGCCTTCGAGGAGGAGCTGAACGCCCGCGGCTTCACCGCCGGCCACCTGCCGCAATCCCTGCACATGTCCACGGTCGGCGGCTGGGCCGCCTGCCGGGGTGCGGGGCAGGTGTCGGCGCGCTACGGCAAGATCGAGGACATCGTCATCGGCCTGCGCGCCGTGCTGCCGGACGGCGCGGTGCTGGACGTGCTGCCCGCCGCCCGCCGCGCCGTCGGCCCCAGCCTGAAGGACCTGCTGATCGGCAGCGAGGGCACCCTGGGCATCATCACCCGCCTGACGCTGCGCGTCTGGCGCCTGCCCGACCACACCGAGCCGGTGGTCATCGCCTTCCCCACCCTGCCCGCCGCCTTCGGCGCCCTGCGCGGCCTGCTGCAGGACGAGGTGCGGCCACTGATGACGCGCCTGTACGACGCCACGGAGAGCGCGCACCGCGTGGGCGCGGAGCCGCTGCCGCCAACGCACCCCTACCTATGCATCCTCGCCTTCTCCGGCCCGCGCCGCTTGGCCGAGGCGGAGCGCGACGTGGCGCTGGAGCACATCACGGCGGCCGGCGGCGCGCGCCTGGGCGACGCGGCGTACGAAGCCTGGAAATCCGTGCGCTACCAGTCCTATTCGCCGCAGCATCAGGCGGCCGGGCGCTACATGGATACCATCGAGGTCACCGCCCCCTGGCGCGCGCTGGACACGCTGTACGACGACGTCGCCGCCGCCGTGCGCGCCGTGCATCCGGAGGTCTACTTCGCCGCCCATTGGTCGCACACCTATCCGGAGGGGGCCTGCCAGTACATGACGCTGCGCCTGCCGCCGATGCCGTCCGAGCAGGGCTACCGCCTGCACGAGGCGCTGTGGGACACGGTGCAGCGCCTGTGCCTGGAGCGCGGCGTGTCGATCAGCCACCATCACGGCTCCGGCTTCCTGCGCAACCCGTGGCTGGAGAAGGAGCTGAACGCCGGGATGGACCTGCTGCGCGCGCTCAAACGCGCCATCGACCCGGACAACCTGCTCAATCCCGGCAAACTCGCCATGTGACGGGGACACCACCCATGCCGCCGCTGCCCGAACCCCTGCGCATCTGCGCCGTCTGCCCCAACCCCTGCCGCAGCGCGCTGGGGGCATCCGCCGGCCCGCCGGAAAGCCGCCTGCCGTCGGCCATGGCTTACCTCTGCTACGCCATCGCCCAGGGACACCTGGAGCCGCGCGCCGACGTGGTGCGCAGCCTGCGCGACCTGGACGCCGTGCGCGTGTGCCAGGAACGTTGCGTCTACGGCTACCGCGTCGCCGACGACATCGCCGCCTTCACCGCCGGATTGAGCGTGGAGGCCAGCGATGCCGCGTGAAGACACCTGCCTCCTGGGCATCGACATCGGCGCCGGCAGCCTGAAGTCGATGGTGGTGGCGCCGGACGGCCGCGTGCTCGGCTCTTCCTCACGCGACCTCACCACGCGCCAGCCGCATCCGGGCTGGACCGAGCAGGACCCCGCCGACTGGTGGGACGCCGTACGCGCCACCGTGCCGGCCGCCCTTATGCAGGCCGGGGTGCCGGCCGACGCCATCGCGGCCGTCTCTTTCAGCGCCGGCGCCCACACACCGGTGCTGACCGGCGACGACGGCCGCCCGGTGCGCCCGGCGATCCTGTGGAGCGACCAGCGCAGTGGTGCCGAATCCCGCGAGCTGGACGAGGCGCACGGCGCCGTCATCGTCGAGACCGGCGGCAACCGCCCCTCCCCCACCTGGACGCTGTGCCAGCTGCGCTGGCTGGCGCGGCACGAGCCGGAGAGCCTGCGCGCCGCCACGCGCCTCTACGTCGCCAAGGACTGGCTGCGCTCCCGCCTGACCGGCGACTGGACCACCGACGTGACCGACGCGGTGGGCACGCTGCTGTGGGACATCCGGCAGGGCGCGTGGTCCGAACGGCTGGTCGAACTGGCCGGTTGGGACCCGCGCAAGCTGCCGCCGGCCATGCGCCCCGACACGGTGGTGGGCGCTGTGACCGCCGAGGCCGCCGCGGCATGCGGGCTGCGCGCCGGCACGCCGGTGGTCTGCGGCAGCTCCGACACGGCGGTGGAGGCGTTCGGCGGCGGTGCGGCGGCGCCGGGTGCGGCCACGGTGAAGCTCGCCACCGCCGGCACGGTCAGCGTCATCCGCGACACGGCGGCGCCCAGCCGGTCGCTGATCAACTACCCCTACGTGACAGCCGGCCAGTGGTACAGCATCACCGGCACCAACAGTTGCGCCTCCGCCCACCGCTGGCTGCGCGACACTCTGTTCCAGGGCTGGGAGAAGGACGGCCGCTCGGCCTTCGCCGCCATGGACGAGGCGGCCGCGCGCAGCCCGGCCGGCAGCGGCGGCATGATCTTCCACCCCTACCTGAACGGCGAACGCTCCCCCTACTGGGACCCGCTGCTGCGCGCCGACTTCATGGGCGTCACCATGCGCCACACGGCCGGCGACTTCGTGCGGGCACTCTATGAAGGCATCGCCTTCAGCCTGCGCGACGGCATGGGCGGCTTCGCGGCGGAAGGGCTGTCGATCGGATCGGCGCGCATCATCGGCGGCGGGGCCAAGTCGGCGGTGTGGCGGCAGACCGTGGCCGACGTCCTGGACGTGGAGATCCTGCTGCCGGCCTGCACCGACGCCTCCTTCGGCGCCGCCCTGCTGGCCGGTGTGGGCACCGGCGTCTACCGCGACGCGCCCGACGCCGTCGCCCGCACCGTGCACGTCAGCGCCCGGCACGAGCCGGCCCCGGCCAACCGCGCCCTCTACGACGACCTGTTCGGCGTCTACAAGGAGGCGCAGGCTCGCCTGTCCGGCCTGAATCACGAGATCCACGCCATCGTCGCCCGCCACGGAGACCGCCACGGAGACCACGCATGACCGTCCGCGCCATGGGTTTTCCCGCACGCTACCTGCAAGGCCCCGGCGCGTCCGCCGGGATCCCCGCCCTGCTGGCCGAGTTCGGCGTGCGCGCCCCGGCCGTGGTGGCCGATGCCGTGGTGGCCGACGCGCTGCTCGGTCCCCTGGCGGAGCGGCTGCGGGCGGCCGGCCTCGACGTACACCCCCTGCACTTCCCCGGCGAGTGCACCGCCGCCGCCATCGCCGAGCTGACGGCGGCGTTCCGCGCGGCCGGCGCCGACTCCGTGGTCGCGCTGGGCGGCGGCAAGACCATCGACACCAGCAAGGGCATCGCCAAGGCGTGCGGCGTACCGCTGGTGGTGGCGCCCTCCATCGCCTCCAACGACTCGCCCACCAGCCGCCTGATCGTGCTGTACGACGAGGCGCACCGGGTGGCCGGGGTCGAACTGATGCGCCGCAACCCCGACGCCGTGGTGGTCGACACCGACTTCGTGGTGAAGGCCCCCGTGCGCTTCTTCCGCGCCGGCATCGGCGACGCGCTGAGCAAGCGGTTCGAGGCCGGGCAGTGCGCCGTGGCCCCCAACGCTCGCAACTTCTTCGGCACGCGCCCGCCGCGCACCGCCGGCCTGCTGGCCGACCGCTGCTACGACGTGATCCGCGCGCATGGCGCCGAGGCGCTGGCCGACGTCGCCGCGCAGCGCGCGACCGAAGCGGTCGAGACGGTGGTCGAGGCCACGGTGCTGCTGAGCGGCCTGGGCTTCGAGAGCGGAGGCCTGTCGCTGGCGCACGCGCTGCTGCGCGGGCTGTCGGCGATTCCCGACATGGCCGGCGCCCTGCATGGCGAAATGGTGGCGTATGGGACCATCGTGCAGCTCTGCGCCGAGCAGCGCCCGGCGGACGAGGTGGCGGAGTTCGCCCGCTTCGTCGGTGAACTGGGCCTGCCGGTGCGGCTGTCCGACCTGGGCTGGGCGGCGCCGGACGAGGAAGGGCTGTGGCTGATCGCCGAGCGGACGTGCGCGGCGCCGTACATCGGGCACTTCCAGCGGCCGCTGGATGCGGCGGCGGTGCGGCAGGCGATTCTGGAGGCGGAGGGACATGCATGACGGCGGGCCAAGCCGCAGGCGCGGCCCAAGGTCAGCCCCCCTCCGCCACCCCCGGCGCCTCGCATCCCGTCGGGCAGCAGCGCCCCGGCTGCTTCGACACGCGCCGCCCTTCGTCCACCACGCCGCGGTCCAGCAGGTTTTCCACCAGCGCCACCTTGTCCATGACCAGGTAGTTGCGCCAGATCTCGCGCTTCATCGCCTCCGGCGAGCCGCCGCCGTGCAGCGAGATGACCGAGTACCACGAGCCCTGGTGCGACACCGTCAGATCCTCGATGAAGCGCGCCACCTCCATGCGCTGCGCCGCCGGGATATCCGGCCGGCCGGCCAGCACGGCGGACAGCGAAGCCTGGGTTTCCGGATTGTGGTCCTCGTCCGGGCCGGGCAGCGCCACGATCAGGCCGCCGGAGACGTAGTGCGCGATCCGGTGCATGTCGTAGATCTTGGTCGCCAGCAGCAGCTTGCCGATGTTGGAGAAGACGGCGTCCGGCATGACGTTCCCGGCCGGGTCCCTGGTGGCGTACACCGACGCCGCCACGCCGCAGGCGTAGAAGCCCTCCGTGATGGTGATCAGCTCCACCATCGCGTCGCGCACATGGGCGTGCCGGTCGGGGTCCAGCCCGTTCGCCTCGATCATCAGCGCACCGGCGCCGATCAGCAGGTCGCCGAAGCCGGCCCGCGCGCCAATGCAGGAATGGCGGTGGTGGGTGGCGTAGCTGGTGGTGAGGAAGCCGGCCTCCTCGTGCTCGCCGGCCATGAAAACGCGGTCCCACGGCACGAACACGTCATCGAAGACGACGACGCCGGTCGACTGGCCGTAGCGCCCGGTGAAGCTGGCCGCCGCCTCCCCCGGCCGCCCGGCCGGGCGCGCCACGATGGTGACGCCCGGCGCGTCCGCCCGCACGGCGCAGCACACCGCGAAGTCCGCATCCTCCGCCGTCATGGTCCGGCAGGGCATGACCAGGAACTCGTGCATGTAGGGCGCGCCGGTCACGATGGCCTTGGTGCCGCGGATGACGATGCCGTCCGGGCGCCGCTCGGCGATGTGCACGTACACATCGGGGTTGGCCTGCGCCCCCGGCCGCTTGGAGCGGTCGCCCTTGGCGTCGGTCATGGCGATGCCCAGCGTCAGGTCCTCGTCCTGCACACGGTGCATGTAGGCCAGGAAGCGCTGGTGCAGGTCGGTGCCGCGCGCGTCGTCGGCGCGCTTCGTCGCCTGGAAGATGCCGTTGAAGGCGTCGTGCGTCAGGTAGCGCTGGGCGCAGCCGGATGCCCTGCACACCAGCCGCACCGCTTCCAGCTTGCGCAGCAGGTCGTCCGGCGTCTCGTCGATGTGCAGCATGCGGTTGACGGTCTTGCCCGACGTGCCCTGGCGCGCCGTCATCAGCAGGCGGTGCTCCGCCGCGTGGGCGAAGTCGTAGGTGATGCCCACGGCGTTCACGCCGGGGGCCAGCAGCGGCTCGTCCGCCACGCTCTCCACGGCCGCGCCGTTGACGAACACGCGCGGCCTGTAGGCGCGCAGCGACTCCCGATAGTCGGCGGCGGTCATCAGCATGGGGCGTCCCTCCCGTGGCATTATTCCTTGTTCGCAAAATTGAACAGTGTTAGAAAATTCGTCAAGCGGGAATCCGGTGAGGTATGGGCGGTGGCGGAACGCAGGCAGGGACGGGCGCAGGCGGTCAAGGAGCTGAAGCGCGGCCTGATCCTGGAGGCGGCGCGGAAGGTGTTCGAGGCCGACGGGCTGGACGGTGCCTCGCTGCGCGCCATCGCGGCGGCGGCCGGCTACACCCCCGCCGCGCTCTATTTCCACTTCGAGTCCAAGGAGGCAATCTACGCCGAGGTGCTGCGGGCCTCGCTGGCCGGCCTGCGCGACGCGGTGGAGGGCGCGGTGGCCCGCACGGCGGACCCGGCGGCGCGGCTGCGCGCGGCGGCGCTGGCCTTCTTCGACTTCTACGCCCGCAACCCGCGCGACCTCGACCTGGGTTTCTACCTGTTCCGCGGCGGCATGAAGCCCAAGGGCCTGGGGCGCGAGCGCGACGAACAGCTCAACGCCGGCCTCGCCGCGGCACTCCACCCGATCACCGAGGCGGCCGAGACACTGGGCGCCACGCGCGAGGAGGCCAACCTGCTGACGGTGGACGCCTTCGCGCACGCCGCCGGCCTGCTGCTGCTCGCCCACACCGGGCGCATCCGGATGTTCGGCGCCTCGGCGCCCGACCTCATGGCGCGTTACGTGGACGGACGCATCGCCGCCCTCACGCCGCGCGCTCCCGCTCGGCCAGCGTAGCGGCGTTCCGCCGGCCGTCCAGGCGGCGCAGCGCCGGGGTCACCGTCGTGCCGTGCACCAGCACGGAGACGAGCACGACGAAGCCCGCCGTGGCCCACACCAGGTCGGCCTGCGCCCACTCCGCTTCCCCCAAGGCGTAAGCGAGGTAGTAGAGCGTCCCCACCCCGCGGATGCCGAAGAAGCCCAGCGCCATCATCTCTTCCCTCGGCCGTCCGGTGCCCAGCAGGCCCACCCACGTCGCCAGCGGGCGCACGGCGATCAGGAACAGCAGGCCGCACACCGCCGCCTGCCACGTCAGCGGCGCCAGCAGCCCGTGCGCCAGGGCGCCACCGAACAGCACCAGCACCACCATCATCAGCAGCCGTTCGGTCTGTTCGGCAAAGTCGTGCAGGCGCTCGTGAAACCGGTGGTTCCGCTCGGCGCGCCGGAAGGCCACCGCTGCCACGAACACGGCGATGAAACCGTAGCCGTGCGCCATTTCGGTCAGGCCGTAGGCCAGGAAGGTCATACCCAGCGCCAGGAAGCCGTCGCCGGTCTTCGACAACCGCGCCCGGTTCGGCAGGCGGAAGGTGAGCCAGCCCAGGACCGCCCCGATCACCCACCCCGCCACCACCCCGGCCCCCAGCTTCCATGCGACGTCGTATGCCAGCCAGTTCCACGTCCATTCCCCCGGCGCCGCCCCGTGCAGCGCCATGGCAATGGCGAGGTTGGTGAAGGGGAAGGCCAGCCCGTCGTTCAGCCCCGCCTCCGACGTCAGGCTGAAGCGCACCTCGTCCTCCTCGCCCGACTGCGGCGGCCCCACCTGCACGTCGGCCGCCAGCACCGGGTCGGTCGGGGCCAGCGACGCCGCCAGCAGCACCGCCGCCGCGACACCCAGCCCGGCCAACGCCCAGCCCATCAGCGCCAGGGCCGCGATGCACAACGGCATGGTGACGGCCAGCAGCCGCCACGTGACCCGCCACGCCCGCCAGCCGATCGGCCGGTCCAGCTTCAGCCCGCAGCCCATCAGCGACACGATCACCACCAGTTCGGTCAGCCGTTCCGTGAGTTCCGGGAAGCGCAGGGGGTGCGGCGGCTCGCCCCCCGCCGGAGCCAGGAAGCGGAACACCAGGAAGCCTATGCCGACGCACACGATCGGCAGCGACAGCGGCATCTCGCGCAGCAGCATGGGCAGCCACGCGACCAGCAGGATCAGCAGGCCGACGCCGGTCAGCACGGCGATGTAGGGTTCCAAAAGCACGCTCCTCGATGGCTGGGAAACGGGCGCGGGCACGGCGCCGTTCCGGTTAGGAACACCCGGGACGCCCAGCCGGCATGTCCCAAGAATGTCACAACTTTGCCGCGCGCCCAAAAATGTCTCTTTACGTTGCCTTAACAGGGCCGGCGCAAAATCGATTTCGACAGCACGTATTGGTCGAAGTTCGAGCATAAAAACAGCACCGCTCTCTCCCTTCTTCTTACCTCGGCCGTTTACGGCACGAACGGCCGCGACTCCTTACAACGACGCGACTTGCACAAGCCGGCGTTTTTTCACCCGCGCGCAGCCGCTCGCGCTGCGGGATGGACGGACGCGCGTCCACGACAGCAACGAAAAGCGTCCCGCAACGAGGAATCCGTCATGGATTTGGGTAACTACGTCCTGACCTTCGCCGACGAGTTCAACACGTTCAGTTGGAGTCCGAACGGCGACGCGCGCTGGAAGACGAAGTTCTACTTCGGCGACCGGGTCCTCAGCCGCAACGCGGAGCTGGGCTACTATTCGGACGCGACGGTGGGCACGCATCCCTTCCGGCTGGACAACGGCGCGCTGGTGATCTCCGCGGCACCCGGCACCAACGTGCACAACCTGCCCTACAACACCGGCCTGATCACCACCGAGACCTCGTTCGCGCAGACCTACGGTTACTTCGAGATGCGCGCCCAGCTTCCCGAAGGCAAGGGCCTGTGGCCGGTCTTCTGGATGCTGCCGACCAGCAAGCGCTGGCCGCCGGAGATCGACGTCTTCGAGGTGCACGGCGACAAGCCGCACCAGGTCCACATCAACGCCATCGACGTCAAGGGCTCGTCCTCCCCCGGCAACGACTGGGTGGAGGTGATGGGCGACGTGACCGACGGCTACCACACCTACGGCGTCAACTGGACGGCGTCGACGATCACCTACTACTTCGACGGGCAGGCGATCGGCCAGTTCGCCACGCCGGACAACATGCACACGCCGATGTACCTGCTGGCCAGCCTCGCCGTAGGCGGCAACTGGCCGGGCCGGCCGGACCAGTCCACCCCGTTCCCGGCCGAGATGAAGATCGACTACATCCGCGCCTATTCCGACTCTCCCGGCGCGGTGGCGATCCCCGCCCCCACGGTTTCGACGCCCGACCCCGTGCACGTGACGGCCCCCGCCGCCCCGCGCTCCGCGCCGGCCATCGCGCCCCAGCCCTGGGGTTACCGCGTGCCCGACGGCACCTACGTGGGCACGTCCGGCGACGACTACATCAGCACCCGCTACGGCGACACCATCCCGCGCATCGGCGGCACCGGCAACGACACCTACCGCGTCACCGACTTCCGCCAGTCCATCGTCGAATACGCCAACGAGGGCATCGACACGCTGGACCTGTGGGCCGACTACACGCTGCCACTGAACGTCGAAAACGCCTACGTCAGCTCCAGCTACGGCGTGCAGATCGTCGGCAACGCGATCAGCAACACCATCCGCGGCGGCAAGGGCAACGACCTGCTGGACGGCCGCGCCGGCGACGACGTGCTGACCGGCGGCGGGGGGCGCGACGTGTTCTGGATCCGCGCCGGCCGCGGCTACGACATCATCACCGACTTCAAGGCCGGCACCGCGGAGGACAGCGATGTGCTGGCGATCAGCGGCTACGGCCTGGCCGACTTCGCCGCGGTGAAGGCGGCCATGCGCCAGCAGGGCGCGGACGTTCTTCTCACGCTCGACAACGGCGAGACGGTGCTGCTCCAGAACCAGCGCGTCGAGAACATCCTCCCGGCGAACATCGTCCTCAACAGCGTGATGTCGCCGGTGGCTCCGACCGTCGTCACCGCGCCCACCAACAGCGGCACCACCAGCACCGGCACCAGCACCACCACTACCAGCACCAGCGGAGGGGGCGGTGGTGGCGGAGGAGGTGGCGGGGGCGGCGGCGGCACCAAAACCACGGCCATGACGGTCCAGGCGACGGCCAACCCCACGGAGACGGCGTTCCTCAGTGCGGCGGCGGCGCGCGGCATTTCCAACCCGCAGGTCGCCAGCGGTCTGGCGAACTACGCCGCCGGGCGCAACATCACCGTCAGCGCCGCCGCACCCACGGCCGCGACCGTGCTCAGCGGCGACGCCAACACGGCGATGCTGCTCGACGCCCGCTCCCTGCCGGCCGGTGCGCCGGTGCAGGTGGACGGCGTGGGCTTCCTGTCGGTGGTGGGGGTCGCGACGCTGACCGGCGGGGCCGGCGCCAACTCCCTGCTCGGCGACGACGCCGCGCAGACCTTCTACGCCGGCGAGGGCGACGACACGGCGGCCGGCGGTGGCGGCGACGACGTGGTCCTCGGCAACCTGGGTGACGACCAGCTCTACGGCAACCTCGGCACCGACAGCCTGTTCGGCGGCCAGGGCGGCGACGCGCTGTTCGGCGGCCAGGGCGACGACGTCGCCTACGGCAACATGGAAGGCGACATCCTGTACGGCAACATGGGCAGCGACACCCTGTTCGGCGGCCAGGGAGCCGACCTGATGTTCGGCGGCCAGGGCGACGACGTGCTGCTCGGCAACCTCGACGGCGACGCGCTGTTCGGCAACCTGGGCAACGACACACTGAACGGCGGCGCCGGGGCCGACACGCTGGGCGGCGGCGCCGGGGCGGACACCTTCCGCTACGACCGCTCGACCGACGGCGGCGACACCATCACCGATTTCGAAGCCGGCGTGGACAAGATCGCCGTCTACAGCCCGAACTTCGGCGCGCTGCCGGCGGGGGCGCTGTCCGCCAGCCACTTTGCGCTGGACAACCCGGCCACCGCCGACCAGTGGTTCGTCTTCAACACGGCGACGGGCGTGCTCAGCTATGACGCCGACGGCTCGGGCGCGGGGGCCGCGGTGGTGATCGCCACGCTCAACGTCCGCACGCTGGCCAACACCGACATCCTGGTGCTGGCCTCGTAACAGGCGGTGCACGGCGGGGGTAAGCCGTGCCGGCACCCCCCACCGGTTTGCGCGATGACCAGGTCCGGGCGCGCCGCTGTTGGCTTTGACGGGCAACCGATCAGGCCTGCCATGGCGCACCCGGACCGCGAGGGACTCCGTGCAGACACGACCGACCACCGCCTATGACGACGCGTTCTTCGAAGGGCAGCGCGGCGGCAGCCGCACCTCGTCCCGGATCATCCTGGGCATCGTCACCGAACTGCTCGCACCGCGCAGCGTCGTCGACGTGGGATGCGGCTCCGCCACATGGCTGCGAACCGCCCGCGATCTGGGCATTGCCGATCTCGCCGGCATCGACGGCTCGTGGAGCCGGCCCGAGCACACAGATGCGGAGGGGATCGCGTTCCACTACGCCGACCTCTCCACGGGCGACGTCGACCTTGGCCGGCGCTTCGATCTGGCCGTGTCGGTGGAGGTCGCCGAACACCTGCCGCCGGAGGCGTCCGACCGCTTCGTCGGGCTGCTGGTCCGGCTGTCCGACCGCGTCCTGTTCTCCGCCGCCGTCCCCTACCAGGGCGGCGTCAACCACGTGGCCGAGCGCTGGCAGAGCGACTGGGCGCGGCGCTTCCTGCGGCACGGCTACCGCGCCTATGACGCGATCCGGCCGCGTGTCTGGTCGAACCCGGACGTCGCGTGGTGGTACCGGCAGAACGTTATCCTGTACGGCGCGCCCGGCACCGAAGTGCCGGCGCTGGGCGCGCCGCGCGAACCGGCCGACCTCGACGTGGTGCACCCCGACATGCTGGCGAAGATCCTGAACGAGGTGCCGATGCGCCACGCCTACCGTGCGGTGCTGAACCCCCGCCGCTACGCGCGCGCGATGCGTAGCCGGCTGCAGCGGCTGTGGCGGGGACAATAAGCCCCCCCCTCAATCCCGGTGATAGCGCCGGTAGCGCTTGTCGCCCATGTCCTGGTCCGGGTAGCCGCGGCTGCCCGCACGCGGGTCGGTCTGGGTCAGCACGAGGCCGAAGATGCCCAGCCCCGTCTCGGCCACCTTGCGCAGGCCGGCCATCACCGCCGTCCGCCCGGTGTCGCCCCACTTCACGCAGAACAGCGCGGTGTCGGCGATCTGCGTCACGATCTGCGCGTCGGGCGCCGACAGCGTGGGCGGGGTGTCCACCACGATCAGGTCGAAAGCCAGCGCCAGATCCTGCTTGATCTCGCGCATGCGGGGCGACATCAGGGTGCGCGGCGCGTCGGCCATGGACGTCCCGGCCACCAGCACGGTCAGCCCCGTCGCCTCGTCCACCTTCAGCGCGTCGGCCAGCTCGCACCGCCCCTCCACCACCTGCGCCAGGCCCACGTCGTTGGGCAGGCGCAACATGGTGTGCACCGCCGGGCAGCGCAGGTCGCAGTCGACGATCACCACGCGCTCGCCCGCCGCCGCGGCCAGCCGGGCCAGCGCCACCGCCGTGCTGCTCTTGCCCTCGCCCGCGCGGGCCGAGGTGACCATCACCGCCCGGCTGCGGAAGTCGTGCATCCACAGCGACGTGTAAATGGCCTTGATCGCCTCGGAGAACCGCGAGATCGGCTTGGCGATGATATAGGGTTCGCGCGCGCGCAGCCGGTTCCAGCGCACACGCGGGACCGACGCCAGGAGGCGCACGCCCGTGTACTCCTCCAGGTCCTGGCCGCTGCGGAAGGTACCGTCCATCTTCTCGCGCAGCACCACGCCGCCGACGCCCACCAGCGAGCCCACCACCAGCGACAGCACGCCGAACAGCGGCATGTTGGGGAAGCGCGGCCTCTCCGGCACCCCGGCGTAGGACAGCACGCGGGCCTGCGGCTCCTGCGCGTCGAGCTGGAGGTCGGCACCCATGGAGCGCTGCAGAACCGCTTCGTACAGCGCGCGGCTGGTCGCCGCCTCGCGCTCGATGCCGTGCAGCGTGGTCTCCGCCTCGCCGGCGCGGGCGATCTGCTCCTTCAGGTCGTCGATGGTGCGCTCGATCAGCGCGACCCGCCCGCGCGCCGCGTTGTAGGCGGACTCCGTGCTCTCCGACAAACGCCGGATTTCGGCGGTGACCGCCGCGCGCACCTGCCCCAGTTCGCGGCGGATGGCGACGAGGTCGGGGTGGATGTTGCCCATCTTGCTGGCCACCGCCGCCTCGCGCGCGGCAAGCTGCGCCTCGCGGTCGCGCAACTGGCGGATCAGGTCGGAGGCGACGGCGTCCGGCACGCCGGCCGCCATGCCGCGCTGCTTCTCGACGCGCCGCGTCTCGGCCAGCTTGGCCTCCAGCGCCGACAGGTCGTTGCGCGCCGTCACCAGTTCCTTCGTCGCCTCACTCAGCGCCTCGGTCAGGATGGTGGAGTTGACGCCGCGGTGCAGCCCCGCCTCGGAGCGGTACTGGTCGATGTGCGCCTCGGCGGCCAGCACCTTCTGCTGCAGCTCGGCCAGCCGGGCGTTGAGGCGGGCGGTGGTGTCCTTCACGGCCTCCGTCTTGCGGCGCCGGTGGTCGGCCACGTAGGCGTCCGACAGGGCGTTGACGACGGCGGCGGAGAGCTTCGGGTCACTCCAGGTGAAGGAAACGTCGTAGACGCTGGATTCGCGCCGCGGTACCACCAGCAGGTTCTTCATCAGCGTGTCGATCGCCAGCTCGCGCGGGGTGCGCGGCGCGGCGGGCGGCGCTTCCGCCTCCGGGCGGAAGGCGGCCTTGACCGGCTTGACGACGTTCTCGCGCAGGAAGCCGGTGGCTTGGTCCAGCAGCGTCTCCTCCTGGTTCAGGCCGGTGAACTCGTCGTTGCGGTCGAGTTCGAGCGTGTCGACGATGCGCCCGGCGATCTCCTGCGAGGCGATGATGTGCAACTGGTTGCCCAGCGTGAAGAGGGGCGGCTGCTCGGCCACCGAAATCTCCTTGACCGGGCCGAGGTCGACCGTGCTGGGGTCGAAGATCACCGTGGTGGTCGCCACGTACAGCGGCGTCGCCGTCAGCAGGTAGGCCGCCATGCCCAGGGGAATGCCGAACAGCGGGATGAAGAAGGCCCAGCGCCGCCGCCGGATCGCCGCCGTCAGCTCCGCCAGCGAGAGCGCGCGGTTGTCGGGCACGGATGCCGGCGGGTGACTCACCTCCGACGCGCCATGGTCCAGCCGGGCGGGTACCCACCGGTGATGGATCGGGTTCAGGTCGTGAGTCGTCATGCGTCATCCCTCCGCCGGGCCGTGTCGCCCTGGCCGTCCTGTTGCCGGCGCTCCGGCCGGTTCGCGCGCTCCAGCGCGCCCTTGCACACCGCCGCGCAGTGCTGGACGTAGGTCTCCCGCCGGTGGCTGCCGTCCACCATGCGGCGCCGCGCCGCCTCCGCCATGCGCCGCCGCCGCTCCGGGTCGGCGGCCAGCGCGTCCACCGCCGCCCGCAGGGTCGCCGGATCGTTGTCGTCGACGTACAGCACCTCCCCATCGCCGAGGTACTCGTCCAGGTCGGGCTGGCGCGTGGCGACGATCGGCACGCCAGCCGCCGCCGCTTCCATCAACACCGTGATCCCGGAAATGTGCAGGTTGTGGCGCAAGGGCAGCACGACGACGTCGGCCCAGGCGTAGCCGGCCTTCACGTCCTCCGCCCCGCGCGCTTTGCGCAGCTCGACGTTGCGCGCTCCCTCCGGCGCCGGCAGGCGGCGCGGCGTGAGCACGCGCAACGCGTAGCGCCGGTCCCCGGCGAAGGCGGCGAACAGCGCCCGCCAGTCACGGTGCACGTCGTTGCCGACCGACAGCACGCGGATCGGGTCGTGCACCATGCCCGCCCCCTCCGGCCGCACGCCCAGAAAGGCGTCGAGGTCGATGCCCCACGGCACGCGCTGCGCCATGGCGTCGGGCAGCAGGGCCCGCACGTCCGCCTCGCGGTGCGAGATCATGGCGAGGGTCGCGCGCCCCAGAAGGCGCCGGTACAGAGTGCGCCGCCGCCACCCCATCGCCCGCCAGTCGTCGAGCAGCCAGACGATCCGCGTCACCACCTGCGGCGCCCGCCCCTGCCCCAGCGTCAGCACGGACCACAGCGCCAGCAGCAGGGCCACCGCCGCCGCCTCGCGCTCGGAATGGGTCCACACCACGTCGGCGCCCAGGATGCGGTGCCGGTTGTGCAGGGCGTGCAGGATGTCGCATCCCACAACGCGGTTCGCCGCCCGGCGCAGGAAACGGCCCACCGGCCCCTCCTTCCGGTCCTCGGAGAAGCAGACGTCGAAGCCGCCGTCGGCGAACAGATGATAGCTGTAGGGCGTGAGGTCGGGGTTGGGCGCGCCCCCGTCGCGCTGCGCGGCGCGCCAGTTGCTGAACCCGTAGCCGTGCCACAGGTGCACCGTCAGGCGCGGCCGCACTGGCACCACGCCGGCCTTTGCCTGCGAATCGGCGCCGTCGATGGAAGGGGCGAGGGCGTCGGAGGTGTTCATGGCGTTGACCCAGCGGCTGCGGAGGGGTCGGTCTTGGCGAGGTTCGGGGTCGGCTGCCTGACGTTCGGCCGGTTGAGGACGGCGCCGACGAGCGAGCGCAAGCGCCGAGGTGCGGCCACGGCGAGCAGCGCCAGATAGGCCAGCGTCCCGCCGCCGGCCGCCGCCACCAGCCCGACCAGCGGCGGCACATCGCCGCGCACCGCCACCTCGACACCGGCGCCCAGCAGCGCGCCCGCGAAGGCGGCGGCCATCGGCGGCGCCACGGCGGCCAGCAGTTGCCCGCCGTTCAGGCCGGCGATGCGGCTGACCATCCAGTACTGCACCGGCATGCGGACCAGCGCGCGGATGTTCCACACGACGCCCACCGCCAGCGCCCCCAGGCCCGAGAAGACGGCCAGCGCCACCACGCCGACGCCGACATCGACGAGGTTGAGGACGAAGCGCTGGTGGTCGTTGGCGGTCGCGGTGAACAGCGCCGTGGTGCCGGACAGCACGGCGGACAGCATCGCCCACACGGCCAGCGCCTGGAACATGGGCACGGCGGGCAGCCACTGGCTGGAGAACACCACCTCGATCAGCGGGTGCGCCGCCGCCGCCAGCCCGCCGAACACCGGCAGCAGCAGGAAGCACGACAGCTCGGCCGAACGCAGGGTGAGCGCCCGCAACGCGTCCGGATCACCGTGGTTGCGCGCGAAGACGGACATGCTGAGCTGCCGCACGGCGACGAACAGCGTGCCCCACAGCGTCTCCACCGCCCGAAAGACGAGGTTCACCAGCCCCAGCGTCGCCGGCCCGTACAAGGCGCCGATGAGCAGTTGGAACGCCGGCTTGGCGATCAGCAGCACGAACTCCGCCCCCAGCCACACGCCGGCGAAGCGCAACAGCTCGCCCGCGTGCCGGCGCGTGGTGGCGAAGCCCGGCCGCCAGTCGCCCATGATCCACAACGACGCCGCCCCCACGCCGTGCAGCGTCATCTGCTGCAGGATCAGGGCCCATGCGCCGAAGCCGCCCCAGGCGAGGCCCACGCCGACCGCCACCGAGGCGAGCCGCGCCACCAGGGTGCGCAGAGCCAGGTCACGGAAGCGCATGCGCCGGCGCAGCAGCGCGATGGGCACCGCCCCGCAGGCGTGCGCCAGCAGGGTCAACGCTCCCCACGGCAGCATCGCCGCCAGGGCCGGTTCGTCCATCAGCCGGGCGAAGGCGGGGGCGCCGAGCGTCAACGCCACCGCCAGCGCGGCCGTGGTGGCGATGTTCATCCAGAAGGCGGCGTTCGTGTGCTCGCGCTCCAGCGCGCGGGTCTGGATCAGCGCGTCGATGAAGAGGCCGCCGGTCAGCAGCGACAGGATCTCCACCGTCAGCACCACCATGGCGGCGGTGCCGAAATGTTCCGGCCCCAGCAGGCGGGCCACCAGGACGAGCCCGGCGATGGACGCCCCGGTGTTGATGGCCGTTTCGACGACGGCCCATACCACGGCGGGATGCGTCAGCTTGCCCTCGGTCACGGTGCGGCACCCCTTTCCGCCCCGACCGGGGCCATCGTCTCGATCAGCCCCTGCGGGGGCATCGGTTCACCCAGCCCCGTCGGGGGCGCCGTTTCGCGCGGCAGGATCGCCAGCAGCAGCAGCACGTAGCCGCCGAGCGGCGTCAGAAGGAACCCCCCCAGGAAGCAGTAGAAGAACAGCAGCGCGCCGCCGAGGATCCATGCGCGCGAGCCGTGGAACACGCAGTAGCCGATGAAGGCGGCGAAGGTCAGGAAGCCGACCACGCCGTATTCGAACAGCAGCTTGATCCACGTCGGGTCATGCGCGGTGAACTCCAGCCCGGCCAGATAGCTGGTGATGGAGCCCGGACCGAAGCCGAACAGCATCGCCGACGGGGTCTGGTGCATCACCCGGTCCAGCACGTAGAGCGGCGACAGGAAGCGCGCGAAGCCGCTGGAATGCGGGCTGCTGAACTCCTCCGCCCGCTGGGTGATGGCGTCCAGGTAGATCAGCTCGCCGAAGCCCACCACCAGCAGGCCGAGCAGGCCCAGCAGCACGGTAGTGCCGAAGCCCGCCGTGCGGAACAGCACCAGCGGCAGGAACAGGGCCAGCAGCACCAGCCCCGTGCCGGAATAGGACAGCACCAGCCCGGCCACGCACGCCAGCAGGAAGAGCCGGCGGCGGAAGTACAGAAGCTCGACGATCAGACCAAGGGCGGCGAACTGCGACAGCGACGACGGTTCGCCCAGGAAGAAGCCATTGCTCTTGTAGAGGCCGGCGCGCGCCGGCAGCGGGATCACCGTGTGCGATCCCGGCCGCAGCAGCGCCTCCGGCACGATCCCGCCGAAGTGGAAGAGGCGCGGTCCGGGGATGACGAACTGCGCCAGGAACTGGATCGCCCCGGCGACGCAGACGAACAGCACGAAGCGCTGGAACAGGTCCAGGCAACGCATCCGCGTGGCCGGGCCGACCGGCGTCACGAGCACCAGCGGGATGTAGATGGCGAACAGCAGCGCCAGCGACGTCCACGACAGGCTGCCGCCGTTCGCCACCGCCGACACGCTGGCGGCGGCGGCGAAGGCCGCCAGCAGGATCAGCCGCCCCGTCTCCACGAACGCCCGGCCGCGCAGCAGCAGGTAACCGAGCCCCGCCAGGCAGATCGGAAACATCAGCGGCACCTCCGACCCGGCGGCCGGCACGCCGAAGCGGTGCAGCACGAAGACGGCGAACAGCATCACCCCATAGGCCCGGACGACGTCGCGGTCGGCGGTGGCTGCCGGCACCGCCGCCGGGTGGCTCCATTCGGCCCAGACCGTCATGACGCCCCCTTGCCGCCCGCTTGCGTGGTGCAGGACCACAGCGCGAGCTGCGTGCGGTTGCGCAGGCGCGTCTTCAACCGCAGCACGCGCAGCCGCGCCGCCACCACCGATTCCGGCAACTGAAGCACCGCCGCCACCTGCCGGTTGGTGGCACCGGTCGCCAGCAGGTTCAGGATCTCCGCATCGCCCGGCGCCAGATCGGCGACAGGGACCGTGTCTTCGAACGTGCCTGTAACGGCGATGGTCTCCAGACAACGCACGAGGCGGACGGACGGCGCGTCGCGCTCGATCACCGCCGCCGCCCCGCACTTCCGATAGCTCGCCCATTCGCCACCCGCCGAGCCACCCTCCGGCGGCCCGGAGGCGAGCACGACGACCGCCGCACGCCCCCACTCCCGCCGCAGCGTGCGGACGGCGTCGCAGGTCTCCATCACGTCGCCCTCGGCCGCCAGCACCACCACCCGCGTGCGGCTGGCGGCAGCGATGCGGCCGAGTCGCGGCACCGTCGCCGCGCTTGCCACCACCGGAAAGCCGTAGGTGCGCAGCAGCGTCGCCATCGCCTGCCGCGACAGCCGGTCGCGGGCGATGATGGCGAGCGCCGTGGCGCCCGTATCGTGGTCAGGCGGATCGGTCATGGACCCGCCCGATCGCCATGGCCGCCTGCCGGATCGGCATGACGTTGGCCTTCGGCGCGGGTGCGCGGCGGGCATAGCCCTCGGGATGCGCGCAACGCCACGCCCACGCCGTTTCCAGCATGCATTCCAGGCTGGAGAAGCGCGGCTGCCAGCCCAGTTCGGCGCGCAGCCGGTCGGAACAGGCCACCAGCACCGCCGGGTCACCCGGCCGCCGGCCGACCTCGCGCACCGCGATCGGCCGGCCGGTGACGCGCTCGGCCGTCTCGATCACCTGGCGCACGGAGAAGCCGTGGCCGCTGCCGATGTTGAACCGCCAGCTCCGCTCGTCCAGCCGGTCGAGTGTGCGCAGGTGCGCGTCGGCCAGATCGCAGACGTGCACGAAGTCGCGGATGCAGGTGCCGTCCGGCGTGGGATAGTCGGTGCCGTAGACGTCCACGTGCCCGCGGCGCCCGGCGGCGGTGTCCAGCACGATGGGGATCAGGTGCGTCTCGGGGTCGTGGTCCTCGCCCAGGATGCCGTCGGGGTGGGCGCCGGCCGCATTGAAGTAGCGCAGGCAGGCGGAGCGCAGGCCATAGACGCGGTCCATCCAGGCCAGCACCTTTTCGATCATCAGCTTGCTTTCGCCGTACGGGCTGCCGGGGTCGTCCTTGCAATCCTCGTCGATGGGGAAGCGCTCGGGGTTGCCGAAGATGTTGGAGGTGGAGGACAGCACGAACCTGCCCACGTCGTGCCGCACCGCCTCGCCGATCAGGTTCAGGGCGGCGTCCAGATTGTCCTTCAGGTAGAGGAACGGCATCTCCATGCTCTCGCCGACCAGCGCGTTGCTGGCGAAGTGCATGACCGCGTCGAAGCGGTGCCGCTGGAAGACGCGGCGCACGGCCTCCGCGTCGCGCAGGTCGGCCTCGATCAGGGGCACGTCCGGCGCCACCGCCTCCGGGTGGCCCTGCTGGAGGTTGTCCAGCACGGTGACGTCGAACCCCCGCACCACCAGTTCGTGAACGACGTGGCTTCCCACATACCCGGCCCCGCCGGTCACCAGAACGCTTTTGGTCATGGATTCACGATCTCCCGTTCGGATTGGGTCCCGACGCCGTCCGCCTGATGCCCCGGTGTTCTCCGGTGGGTGCGGCGCGCCTGGGCGTAGGCATCGACCGTGCGCGCGGCGATGGCCCGCCAGTCCGGCAGGTCGCGGCCGCGCCGCGCCATCGCCGCCGCCATGCCGGGCAGCCGCTCGGGCGCGTCGAGAAGGTGGAGAAGCGCATCGCGCAGCGCTTGCGCCGAGCCGGGCTCGACCAGCAGCGCCTCCTCCCCGCCGGCCAGCATCTCGGCAAAGCCGCCGAGGTTGGAGGCGATGACCGGCTTGCCGAAGGCCATGGCGGCCATCAGCACGCCGCTGACGTCGATCTGCCGGTAGGGGAAGACCAGCGCGTCGGCTTGCGCGATGCAGCGGCCCAGCTCCTCGTCCGGCAGGAAGCGGAAGTCGAGGCGGACGATGCCGGGGCCGCAGGCCGCCGCCAGTTCCTCCAGCGGCCGGGTGTCCAGGTAGGGCTTGCCGGCCACGGTGACGCGCAGGCGGTTGCGCGCCTCCTCCGGCAGCAGGGCGACGGCGCGCAACAGCACGTCCACCCCCTTGTAGTCCTGCACCTTGCCGAACTGCAGCAGGCGCAGCACCCCGTCCGGTGTCGGCGGCGGTGGCGTGTCGGGGATCAGTTCCTCGTGCAGCAGCCCGTGCGCGATGCGCGACACGCTGTCCGGCCGCCAGCCCTCCCTTGCGAAAAGCTCCGCCGCCCGCGCGGTGTGGACGATCAGGTGATCCACGCCGCGCCACAGCGCTTCCGTGCCGAGACCAAGCAGGCGGGCCTGCCGGCTGCCATTGTAGGGCGTGCTGTCGTGCACGGTCAGCACCACGGGCGCTATCCGCCGCAGCTGGCCGAGCAGCCGCGCGTCCACCACGGGCAGCGGCATCCACTGGAAATGGATGACGTCCGGGCGGAACGCCCCGGCCCGTTTCAGCAGCCGGCGCATGGACAGGACATGGCTCGCCGCCTTTATGCCCCGGCGCACGGGCACCGGCAGCCTCCGAACCCTGGGAAGGGTCTGTTCCGGGTAGAACGACGCCTCGGGCGGCGGGTCCATCCCCCATCCATCGGTGCCGGCGGCGGTGACGAACGCCACCTCATGCCCCAGCCCGCGCAGGCCCGCCACCAGCGCCACGTCGTAGGCCGGCGTGAAGCCGGCGGGATCGACCATCAGGATCCGCATGCGATGCCCCGCCTCAGCCCGACACGGTGGGGAAGCGGCTGCGCACGCTCTGCGCCGGCTTCCAGGTGGTGACGGCCCGCCGTCCGGCGAGCGACATGTACACGCCGATGGAGGTCGCCAGCAGGGCCAGCGCGATGTTGACCACCCCGGTGGCAAGGCGCACGCGCAGCACCCAGCCCAGCCCCAGCAGGGCCGCCGGAAGCAGCGCCGCCGCGGTGCCGCCGATCGGCCCCAGCGCGCGCACCAGCCCGACCTCGAACAGCACGCCCGCCAGCGCCAGGCTGTAGCCGCCGACCCAGCGCAAATAGCGGTGGCCGAGGTACTGGTAGAGCGTCCAGGCATCGAGCCGGCGCAGGCGCGGCCACAGGCGGCGGTGGATGGTGAAGGACTGCGAACTGATGCGGATCTTGCGCTGGAACTCCTCCGCCGGATCGCTGACGTGGATCTCGCACGCCCGCACGTCGGGGGCGCGCACCACGCGCTTGCCCTGCGCCAGGATGCTCATGGACACGAACAGGTCGTCGAACAGGTCCTCCGCCTCGCCCGGCAGGCATTCCCGCCGCGCGGCGTAGAGCGAGCCGTCGGCCCCCATGGCGCTGCCGGTGTCCGTCTCAAGCTGCTTGGTCCATTCGTCCAGCCGCCAGTACAGCGCCCCCACCCCGGCGGTGCTCGACTCCTCGCCGTTCACGTAGGACAGGTGGCCGCACACGCAGCCGATCTGCGGATCGGCGAAATAGCGGCGCAGGCGGACGACGGCGTCCGGCGCGATGGCGACGTTGGCGTCGGTGAACACCACGATGGGCGCCGTGCAGCGGGCCAGCAACTGGCGGACGCCGTACGCCTTGCCGCGCCGCTCCTCCGACGCCACCAGGGTGATGCGGTCACCGTAACTCCGAGCAATGGCCAGCGTGCCGTCGGTGGCGCCGTCCACGTAGAGGAGGAGTTCCACGGAGCCGTCGCCGGGATCGAGGGCAAGCGTGTTCTCGATCTTGTCGCGCAGCACCTGCTCTTCGTTGTAGGCGCACAACAGCACGGCGACGCGCCCGCCCGGCGCTTCCGTGAACCCCGGCCGCGGCGCCGGAAGGACCCCGCGCACGCGGCGCACCAGCCACAGCGTCGCCTGGAAGGGACCGAACGGGTACAGCCCCGACAGCGCGGTGACGCCGAACAGACTCCAGATCGCGATATCGACGGCCATCGGCCCCTCCTCAGCCACCCGACCCGAGGGGTCAGTAGGCGTTCTTTCCGGTGAGCAGGACGACGGGCGTCACGAGGAGGATCTGGATGTCGAGCCAGATCGACCAGTTCTCGATGTAGAACATGTCGTGTTCCCACCGCCGGATCAGCTTCTCCTCGTCGTCGGTGTTGCCGCGCCAGCCGTGGACCTGCGCCCAGCCGGTGATGCCGGGGGTGACGCGGTGGCGCGTGGCGTAGCGGTCCACCACCTCGGCGTAGAGCGCCTGCCCGGCCTTGGCGTTCAACGGATGCGGCCGTGGGCCCACCAGCGACATGTCGCCCAGCAGCACGTTGATGAGCTGCGGCAGCTCGTCGATGCTGCTGCGCCGCAGGAAGGCGCCGAACCGGGTCACGCGCGGGTCGTTGCGCTCCGTCAGCCGATCGGCCAGCGGGTCGGCGGCGCCGTCGTGCATGGTGCGGAACTTGTAGATGCGGAAGATGCGGTTGCGGTAGCCGACGCGGTCCTGCCGGAAGAACACCGGCCCCGGCGTGTCCAGCTTGATCAGCGCCGCCACCGCCAGCATCACCGGCGACAGCAGGGCAAGGCACAACGAGGCCACCACCACGTCCAGCGTGCGCTTCATCATGGCGTCCGCCCGGCCCATCGGGCGGGGCACGATGATGATGCGCATCAAGGGCGGCGCCTCGCGCCATACGCGGGTGACCAGCGCCGGCTCGTGCGTCACGAGCGCGATCTGCACCGGGTGGACCTCCAGGCGCCGGACGAGATGGAGGACGAAGTCGGACTCCCGCTCCGTCGCCAGGATGTCCACCGTGTCGACGCGGTCGAGGTCGAGCCCGGCGATGGCCAATTCGGCGGCGCGCGCGGGGTCGGCCTCGACGAGGTTGCCGGCCGCGGTGAGCAGCGTCTGTTCGCGCCCCGGTGCCGCCGCGGCGCCGGGGCCGGCCATGGCGCGGCCGGCCACCATTCCGCCGGCCACCGTGCCGAGCGCTTCCGGCGTCGCCACGCAGGCGCTCATCGCCGCCGTCCGGCGGCGCCGCGCCGCCCCGGCCCGCACCCCCGCGGGGGCGTCGGCGACGAAGCGCGTCTCCAGCGTGCGCGAGCCGGCGATGAGGCCCAGCGCCAGCACCCCCCACGTGCCGCCCCAGGCGAACGCGATGTTGACGTCGTGCGCGAGGATCGGCGCCATGGCGGCGGCAAGCACGAGGCAGGCCGGCAGCACCGTCGCCATCATCGCCAGCGCGCGGGCCAGGATGAAGCCGCGCTTGGCCATGCGCGAGCGGCGCAGCCGGTGCAGCGCGTTCGCCGTGAACAGCGCCCCCAGCAAGGCGACGGCGTACGCCGCACTGAATTCAAAGGTGAAGGCCAGGGAATGCGATGTCGCCGGTAGGGCGAACGGCAGGGTGACGACCCCGGACAACAGGATCAGCAGGCCCTCCCGCCAGACCGGCGTGCGCCATGCCGCGTCACGATCGGCCACGTCGGGAGGAGCGGCGGGGGGAATGGCGACAGGTGTGGCCAGCACCGCAGCCGGCGCCGCTGACGACACGGAACCATACGCGTCCGGCACGTCCGTGCCCCCGGCCGGATAAGAGGATTGGCTGGTGACCTCTGTCATCGCGACCTTGCCCTCGCCCAGTTTCTTGCCGCGTGTTCCCGGCGTCCGTTCTCGACGCCGTGCTTTTGAAATGCCGCGTCCGAAGCAACTCAACAGCTTGGGAGCAATTTTATTCAGCAATCATAAGTAGTATAAATAAACACATCGCTCAGCGATGCCCTTGAAAGCCCGCAAACTTTTAGATAACCGGCCCAGCATTTATAAAAATCGCGGGAAAAAATCAGGGAATAATTGGCGTTGCGAGCAATTTATCAATCGATGAAACAAACAATCTTTCAACAATGACTGGCGCCGGAACGAAACCATACGGGGGGGCCTTCGACGCTGCAAAGCGGGAAAAGGAATTACAAACTACCCCAACAGCCAGCGTTCCAGCGCCCCGATGCGTCGAAGTGCATGTTGGCCGTGCATCCTGGACGCACATTGAGCAACAGCGATGCACGGCCAACCTCTCGCCGCCGGAGACGACATTCTCTCCGGATGCGTTGAAATTTCTTGCACCAATGCCGGTGTCCGAAGGTTCATCTACACAGAAGCTGGGTAGGGCCGTGGTTGCGGCGGACACCATGGGGCTACCCTGTCTCGGGTCAGAATCGTTCAAAGAAGAACGGTGAATTCCGGCGGATCCTACCGCCTTCGGTACCCCCGTGCGGGTGAGTCCTAACCACACTGAGCCTCTTCGGGACCCTGGAACGCCCCGGTAGGATGAGATGCCGCCCCGCGACGGGGGCCGTTCCCCCACCAGCGAAAGCGCCATGCCCATGCCGGACACCAAGCCGGACGTCGCCATCGCGGCGAAAACCGAGGACCTGACGCTGTCGGTCGTCATCACCAGCCACAACTACGGCGCCTTCGTCGGCGACGCGATCCGTAGCGCGCTGGCCCTGCGCTGGCCGCGCGTCGAGGTGATCGTCGTGGACGACGGCTCGACCGACGGTTCGCCGGAGATCATTCGCGGCTTCGGGCCGGCGGTACGGATGATCGAGACGCCGCACGTCGGCCCCAGCGGCGCGTGCAGCGCCGGCTTCGCCGCCTGCACGGGCGACGTCGTCTCGTTCCTGGATGCCGACGACATGCTGCACCCCGACTTGATGCGGGAGGTCGCGCGCGTCTGGCGCCCCGGCGTGTCGAAGGTGCAGTGCCAGATGGCCACCGTCGGCCGCGACGGCCGGCCGCTGGGCACCGTGTTTCCGCAATTCCCGCCCGGCCTGACGCCGGAGCGGATCCGCGGCATGCTGCTGACCTCCTACGCCTACCCCACCCCACCGGGCTCGGCCAACGTCTACGCCCGGTGGTTCCTGGACGGCGTCATGCCACATCCCGAGACGCTGGACGGCCTGCGCGTCGGCAACGACACCATGCTGCTGGGGATGGCGGTGATGAGCGGCGACGTGGTCACCATTCCCAAGCCGCTCGTCTTCTACAGGATCCACGGGGCGAACCTGTCGGTCGCGTCGGACGTCGGCGCCGGTGCGCTGGTCCGCCGCATCCGCATCGACCAAGCCAACCTGAAGCGGCTGCGGGCCAAGGCCGCGGACCTCGGCTACACCTTGCCGGCCGGTGCCCTGGAGCGCAGCCCGAACCATCTGCAGTACCGCATCGCCTGCCACCGCCTGTTCCGTGACGAGCACCCGGTGGCGGAGGACCGCACCGCCGGGCTGCTGGCCCACATGGCGCGCGCCGTCCTGGCCTTCGACGGCATGTCGGCCAAGGGCAAGGCGGTCCTGCTGATGTGGAGTGCAGGCGTGCTGCTGGGGCCGAAGCCGCTGGCGCGGCGGCTGGTGCGCTGGCGCTTCTCGCCGATGGCGCGCCCGCGCCTGCTGCGCCGCGCGCTGGCCGCCACCGGCGTGCTGACGCGGCTGGCCCCGCGCCCGGGCACCGGAGACGCGGCGTCGTGATGGATCTGCCGCCCGACCTGCCCCCCGGCTACGTCCTGACGTTCGCCGAGGAGTTCGACACCTTCGACTGGAGCGCCGATGGCAACGCGCGCTGGAAGACGAAGTTCTACTTCGACGGACGCACGCTCAGCCGCAACGGGGAACTCGGCTACTACTCCGACGCCACGGTGGGTGCCCATCCCTTCCGGCTGGACAACGGCGCCCTCGTCATCACCGCCAACCCCGGCAAGGACCTGCCGCGCGGCCTGCCCTACACCACCGGCCTGATCACCACCGAGACGTCCTTCGCCCAGACCTACGGCTATTTCGAGATGCGCGCCCAGTTGCCCGAAGGCAAAGGCATGTGGCCGTGCTTCTGGATGCTGCCGACCACCAAGCGCTGGCCGCCGGAGATCGACGTCTTCGAGGTTCACGGCGACAAGCCGCACCGCATCCACGTCAACGCCATCGGTGCCAAGAAGTCCGCCAATCCCGGCAACAAGTGGATCGACGTGACGGGCGACGTGACCGACGGCTATCACACCTACGGCGCCCACTGGACGCCGACGGTGATCAGCTACTATTTCGACGGCCGCAAGATCGCCGAGCTTCAGACGCCGGAGACCATGCACACGCCCATGTACCTGCTGGCGAGCCTCGCCGTGGGCGGCAACTGGCCCGGCAAGCCGGACGCCTCCACCCCCTTCCCGGCCGAGATGCGCATCGACCACATCCGCGCCTACGCCCGGAGCCCGAACGAGAGCCCGACCGCACCGGCGCGCGCCATGGCCGCCGCGGCCCCGCTGGAGGCCGCCCCCCGCGCGCCCACGCCCCCCGCCGCCCCGCGAGCCGAACCGGCGCAGCCGCCGCGCGGCTGGACGAACCGCATCCCGGACGAGGTGGCGGAGGGCACGCCCGGCAACGACTACCTCGGCAGCCGCCACCGCGACACCCGCCCGCGCGCCGGCGGGGCCGGCGACGACACCTACAAGATCACCGATTTCCGCCAGTCGGTGGAGGAGAACCCCGGCGAGGGCGTCGACACGGTGGAGCTGTGGGCCCACTACACCCTGCCGCCGAACGTCGAGAACGCCGTGGTCCGCGCGCGCTACGGCGTGCAGGTCGTGGGCAACGGGCTGAGCAACACGCTGCGCGGTGGCCCGGCCGACGACCTGCTGGACGGGCGCGGCGGCGACGACGTGCTGACCGGCGGCGGCGGCCGCGACGTGTTCTGGGTCCGCGCCGGGCGCGGGCGGGACACCATCACCGATTTCAAGCCCGGCACCGAGCCCGACAGCGACGTGCTGGAACTGGCCGGCTACGGCCTGCCCGACTTCGCGGCGGTGAAAGCGGCCATGCGCCAGCGCGGCGCCGACGTGGTGCTGACCTTCGACAACGGCGAGACGCTGACGCTGCGGGGCACGACGCTATCGCGGATCGTGCCCGAGAACGTCCGCATCGTCCCCATCGCCCCGGCCGTGGCATCGCGTTAGGCGCGCTTCGCGTCCAGGGCCGCAACCGGCGCCTCCACCCGATCGACCGGCCGCTTCAGCACGACCAGCGCCAGCGTCGTCACCAGCGTGCCGGCGACGATCGCCAGCACGTAGCCGCCCAGCGGCGTCACCGCGTTGGGAATCGCCAGCACGAAGACGCCGCCGTGCGGGGCGCGCAGCCCGCAGCCGAACCACATGGACAGCGCCCCCGCCACCGCCGAGCCGGCGATGCACGCCGGGATGACGCGCAGCGGGTCCTTGGCGGCAAAGGGGATGGCGCCCTCGGTGATGAAGGCGAGGCCCAGGACGCCGGCCGCCTTGCCCGCCTCCTGCTCCTGCACGGTGAAGCGGTTCCTCGCCACCATGGTGGCGAGCGCCAGCCCCAAGGGCGGCGTCATGCCCGCCGCCATCACCGCCGCCATCGGCGTGAAGGTGTTGGAGGCCAGGAGGCCGACCGCGAAGGTGTAGGCTGCCTTGTTGACCGGCCCGCCCATGTCCAGCGCCATCATGCCGCCCAGCAGCAGGCCCAGCGCCACGGCGTTCGCCCCGGTCATGCTTTGCAGGAAGCCAGTCAGCCCGGCCATGATCGCCGCCACCGGCGTGCCGATCACGTAGACCATCATCAGCCCCACCACCAGCGTCGCCAGCAGCGGGATGATCAGCACCGGCTTCAGCCCCTCCAGGTTCACCGGCAGGCGGATGGTGTCGCGCAGCCAGCGCGCCACGTAACCGGCCAGGAAACCCGCGACGATGCCGCCCAGGAACCCGGCGCCGATCTTCGCCGCCAGCATGCCGCCGATGAAGCCGGGCGCCAGCCCCGGCCGGTCGGCGATCGAATAGGCGATGTAGCCGGCCAGCACCGGCACCATCAGCCCGAACGCCGCCTCGCCGCCGATCTGCATCAGGGCGGCGGGCAGGGTTCCCGGCTCCTTGAACGCCTCGATGCCGAAGACGAAGGACAGCGCGATGATCAGGCCGCCCGCCACCACGAAGGGCAGCATGAAGGACACGCCGGTCAGCAGGTGCTTGTAAGGACCCGACGACTCCTCCTTCTGCTGCGCCTTGGCGCGCGCGACCTCCTGGGCGAAGCCGGCGCTCCCGCCGACGGCGGGCGGCAGGGCCAGCGCATCGTCCACCACGCGGCCGGCGTGCTTCAGCGCGTCCCCGACGGAGGTCTTCAGCACGCGCTTGCCGGCGAAGCGTTCGGTGGTGACGTGGGTATCGGCGCCGATGATGACCGCCTCGGCCTCGGCGATCTCCTCCGGCGTCAGCGCGTTCTTGGCGCCGACCGAACCCTGCGTCTCCACCTTGATGCGATAGCCCTTGGCCTGTGCGGCCTGCTTCAGCGCCTCGGCCGCCATGAAGGTGTGGGCGATGCCCGTGGGGCAGGCGGTGATGGCGACCAGCAGGCCGGAGCCGCCGGAGGCGGCGGGCGCCGCGGCCGGTGAAGGCGGCGTTTCCCCGGCGGGGGGCGGCCGGACGTGCGCCAGCGCCTCGTCCAGCACCGAGTCCGTCTCGCGGATGGCGCGGGCGGTGGTGGTGCGCAGGACCGGCTTGCCCGTGAAGCGGGCCTCGTCCACCGCGATATCGGCCGCCACGACGACCGCGTCGGCCGCCGCGATGTCGGCGGATTCCAGCGGTGCGCCGGGCCCTTCGGCCCCTTGCGTCTCCACCGCGATCGTGTGCCCCTTCAGCGCGGCGGTGCGGCGCAGCGCCTCGGCCGCCATGACGGTGTGGGCGATGCCCGTGGGGCAGGCGGTGACCGCCACCAATCTTGCCATGTCGAACCTCCCGTCAGGGCGCTACGCCCCTACAACTCCTCGACCCGCACCGCCGCCATCAGCTCCGCGATGCGGTCCGGCGGCGGCAGCTCCGGCCCCAGGCGGGCCAGCGTTCCGGCGGCGAAGGCGGTGCCGCGCCGGGCGCAGGCTTCCAGGTCGCCGCCCTCCAGCCGCGCCGCCAGCACGCCCGCCACCATGGCGTCGCCCGCCCCCACCGTGCTGGCGACCGTCACCGGCGGCGGCACGGCCAGCAGGGCGCGCCCGTCTTCCACGAACACCGCCCCCTCCGCCCCCATCGACACGACGATCAGCGCGATCCCCGTCCCCGCCAGTTCCCGCGCTGCGCTCACCACCGCGTCGCGGCCGTTCAGCGGGCGGCCCAGCAGTTCGGACAGCTCGTGCGCGTTGGGCTTGATCATGTCCGGCCTGGCCGCCACCGCGTGGCGCAGCGGCGCGCCGCTGGCGTCCACGGCCACGAAGGCGCCGCGCGCGCGCAGCAGTGCGGTCAGTTCGGCGTAGGCGGTCTCCGGCACCCCGGCCGGCACGCTGCCGGCCAGGACGAAGGTGCCGTTGGACGCCGCCAGCCCGTCCACCGCCGCCAGCAGCGCCCGCCAGGACTCCGCCCGCACCTCCAGCCCCGGCAGGTTGATGTCGGTGACCGAACGGCCTTCGCGGTCGACCACCTTCACGTTCACCCGGCTGCTGCCGGGCACGCGCAGGCAGTGGTCGTGGATGCAGCGGCGGCGGAACAGGGCCTCGAACACGGCGGCGTTGTCCTCGCCCAGGAAGCCGGTGGCGGTCACCGGGACGGGACCACCGGACAGGAAGGCGGCGACGTTGATGCCCTTGCCACCGGCCGTGCGCGTCTCCGCCACGGCGCGGTTGACCGCCCCGGCGGTGAAGCCCGGCACATCCAGAGTCTGGTCGACCGCCGGGTTGAGGGTGACGGTGACGACGCCTGTCATGCCGCACCTCCGGGAAAGCGGTCGCGCACCAGCGCGCGGACTTCCGCCGCGTCGGCGCAGTCCAGCGCGCGCTTGGCCGCACTCTCCGCATCGGCCATGGAGATGCCGCGCAGCCGCGCCTTGACCGCCGGCACGCTGGGGATGGCGACGCTCAGCTCGCTCAGGCCCAGCCCGGCCAGCAGCACCGCCCCCGCCGGGTCGCCGGCGATGCCGCCGCAGGCCCCCACCCAGATCCCGGCCGCCCGCGCCGCCACAACCGTGCGCTCGACCATGCGCAGCACCGCCGGGTGAAGCCCGTCCGCCTGCGGCGCCAGCACCGGGTGCAGCCGGTCCATCGCCAGCACGTACTGCGTCAGATCGTTGGTGCCGATGGAGAAGAACGACACCTCCCGCGCCAGCCGGTCGGCCATCATGACGGCCGAGGGCACCTCGATCATCACGCCGACGTCGACCGGATCGGCGCCGACCTCCCGCCGCACCTCCTCGGTGATGGCCTTGGCCTTCGCCAGTTCGGCGGGCGTGGCGATCATCGGGTACATGATGCGCACCGGCCCCTCGGCCGAGGCGCGCAGCATGGCGCGCAACTGCGTGCGGAACAGGTCCTCCCGCTCGAAGCACAGGCGGATGCCGCGCACGCCCAGGAAAGGGTTCTCCTCCGCCGGCATCCGCAGGTAGGGCACGTTCTTGTCGCCGCCGATGTCCAGCGTGCGCAGGATGATCGGCAGGCCGTTCATCGCCCGCACCATGGTGCGGTAGGCCTCGAACTGCTCCTCCTCGTTGGGCGGGAACTCGCGCTGGAGGAACAGGAACTCGGTCCGCATCAGGCCGATACCCTCGGCCCCGGCCTCCACCGCCTTGGCCGCCGCACCGGGGTCGGAGATGTTGGCGGCGACCTCGACGCGCTTGCCGTCCGTGGTGATCGCCGGCTTGTAGCGTTCGAGGTGTTCGGCTTCCCGCCGTTCCTTCACCGCCACCTGGGCGGCGGCGGCGCGCGTGCGGTCGCGCTCCGACGGGCCGACCACCAGCACGCCGTCGTCGCCGTTGATGATGGCTTCCCGCCCGTTCTCCAGGTCCAGCACCGCCGGCCCGGCCGCCACCACGGCGGGGATGTCCAGTGAGCGCGCGATGATCGCCGTGTGCGACGTGGCCCCGCCGCCCGCCGTGCACAGCCCCAGCACCATGGCGGGGTCGAGCTTGGCGGTGTCCGACGGCTCCAGATCCTCGGCCAGCAGGATCACCGGATGATCGGGCAGCGCCGCGACGCTCTCCGTCGCGTCGGCCAGCAGGCGCAGCACGCGGCGGCCGACGTCGCGCAGGTCGGCGGCGCGCCCGGCCAGCAGCGGGTCGGCCAGTTGGGCCAGCATGCCGGCGCGGTCCTCGTACACCGCCCGCCACGCCCAGCCCGCACTCTTGCCCCCATCGATGCCGGCGTGCGCGTCGGCCACCATCTCCGGATCGTCCAGCAGCTCCAGGTGCGCCTTGAAGATGGCGGCCTTGGCGGCCCCGGCCTTCTTCCAGAACTCCTCGTGCAGGTTGCGCAGGTCGGCGGCGGCCCCGGCCAGCGCCTGGTCCAGGCGGCGGTGCTGCACGGCCGGATCGGCGGCCGTCTCCTCCACCGTCAGCTCCTCGCGCTGGAACTTCCAGACGGTGCCGGTGGACACGCCGGGCGACGCCGAGATGCCGGCGACCACCGCGCCGTCGTAGTCCAGGTCCACCGGCGCCGCCGCGGGCACCGGGGCGGGCGGGGCGGGCGTGCCGGCGGCCGAAGGCTCGTCCAGCCCGGCGTCGAAGGCGGCGCCGATGGCCGCCAGCGCGGCCTCGGCGTCATCGCCGGCGGCGGTGACGGTCAGCGGTTGCCCGCCGGACACCCCCAGGCGCAGCAGCGAGACGAGGCTCTTGGCGTTGCCCACGCCGTTGCCGTGCCGCACGGCGATCTCCGCCCGGAAGCGCTTCGCCACCTCGACCAGCGCCGTCGCCGGCCGGGCGTGCAGCCCGTGCGGCGACGGGGCGGTCACGTCGATGGAAACGCCCCCATCCGGTAAGGGAACGGGCGTCGGGGCAGCGGCCGTTTCGGCGCCGTTCAGCACCGCCATCACGGCGCGCGGATCGGCGGTCCGGCCCAGCCGTTCGGCCTCCGCCGGGTTGCCCAGCACGCCGGTGAGGCGCTGCAGCACGGCGATGTGCTCGTCGGACTTGGCGGCGATGCCGACCACGAGGCGGGCGGGCTCGCCGCCGCCCCAGTCGACGCCGCCGGGGAACTGGACGACCACCACGCCGGTGCGGCGCACGAGGTCGCGGGCCTCCGGGAGGCCGTGCGGGATGGCGATGCCGCTGCCCAGGTACGTCGCGGCGACGCGCTCGCGCCCCAGCATGCTGTCGACGTAGCCCGGCTCGATCAGGCCGCTGTCGACCATGGCCTGCCCGGCGAGGCGAATCGCCTCCTCCTTGCTGGCCGCCGACAGGCCAAGGCGCACCTGCGCCTGCGTGAGTTGGAGCATCGGCCGTCCTCCCCCTGCGGAGTCCTTTGGCCGATGGTGCTCCCTCGACGGGAACTCGGCAAGACCCCTCTTCTCGCAATGGGGAACACTTGGTCCGGGCGGGGCGTTCCTGCCGCGGCCGGCCCCCGCCCTATCCCTTCTGGCCGATCCCGATGTTCGCCAAAGCCTCCGGCACGCGCAGAGCCCAGGGCACGGGCCAGATCGACGACCTTACTTAAGCGCCAGCACCAGTTGGAACGCCTTAATGCCCATGCGCTTGCGGTGGTAGAAGCGGTGGGCGTCCGTGCGCTGCACGCCGGAGATCACCTCCATCTGCGCGCAGCCGCGCTCGCGCGCCTCGTGGGTCAGCCAGTCGAACAGCGCGTCGCCCAGCCCGTGCGAGCGGTGGGCGGACGAGGTGACCAGATCCTCCACGTACATGTACCGCCCGCGCGACAGCGTCTCGTGCACGCGGAAGCCGGCGCAGCCGGCAATCTCGCCGTCGAAGCGCAGCACGGCCAGCGTGTAGCCGTCGTCCATCTGCCGCCGGACCTGCTGCCGGAAGGCCTCGGCGTCGGTCAGGTGCGTGCGCAATTGCTGGACGGTGGGGAAGCACGCGGTGATGTCCGCGTCGGTCTTCGCCGGTTCGATCCGGATGGTGCCCTGCCCCATGTCGGTTTTCCCTCCCCTGTGCGGATTGCGCCGGGCGGCATGCGCTCCCGGATTCGCTGATCGTATTCCGGATTCTGCATACCAAACAACCTTGCTTTGGATATCCAAAAGCGGAGTTTCCGGTCGCCATCATTGACATTGAGTATACCGTATACCAGGATGCCTGATGGTGGCGGCGCCAACAATCGGCCACACGCCCGATTGCGCGCCGCCCGCATCGATGATGGGAGGGGGGCCCGGGCATCATGAAAATCTGCATCTACGGATCAGGGGCGATCGGCGGTTACCTCGGCGTGCGGCTGCATCAGGCGGGCGCGGACGTCAGCCTCGTGGCGCGCGGCGCGCACCTGGCGGCCATGCGCGAGAACGGCGTTACACTGCTGGTCGGCGACGAGGCGCAGACCGTCAAGGCGCGCTGCACCGACGACCCGGCGGAGCTGGGGCCGCAGGACTACGTCATCATCGGGCTCAAGGCGCATTCCGTGCCCGGCGTGGTCGATGCCATGCAGCCGCTGCTGGGACCGGACACCGCGATCGTCACCGCCGTCAACGGCATCCCCTACTGGTATTTCCACAAGCACGGCGGCCCGTTCGAGGGGCGCACCCTGGAGGCGGTGGACCCCGGCGGGCGGCAGTGGCGCGGCCTGGGGCCGGAGCGCGCCATCGGCTGCATCGTCTACCCGGCCACGGAAGTGGTTTCCCCCGGCGTCATCAAGCACGTCTACGGCGACAAGTTCGCGCTGGGCGAGCCGGACGGCTCGACGTCGGAGCGCGTCACGGCGCTGAGTCGGGTGATGGAGGCCGGCGGACTAAAGGCCCCGGTGCGCGACCGCGTGCGCGACGAGATCTGGCTGAAGCTGTGGGGCAACCTGTGCTTCAACCCGATCAGCGCGCTGACCCACGCCACGCTCGACGTCATCGCGTCGGACCCGGAGACCCGCGCCGTCGCCAAGGCGATGATGCTGGAAGCCAAGGAGATCGGCGACCGCCTGGGCGTCCACTTCCGCGTCGACGTGGAGCGGCGCATCAACGGCGCCGGCGCCGTGGGTGCGCACAAGACCTCCATGCTCCAGGACCTGGAGCGCGGCCGGCCCATGGAGATCGACGCACTCCTGTCGGTGGTGCAGGAGATGGCCCGCATGGTCGGCGTCGCCACGCCCACCATCGACGTGGTCCTGGCCCTGGTGCGCCAGCGCGGCGAGGTCGCCGGCCTCTACACCCGGCCGCACACGCCCGATCCCATCCAGGACCCGCAGGCGGCCGTCGCCGCGCAATAGAGCACCCCCCCGCGTGAGGAGGCGGAGCCATGGAGCACCCCGATCCCGCCGGCCAGATCGCCGCCTTCCAGGGGGCGCTCCAGGCCATCGCCGATCCCGGCGACGCCTTTCTCACCGGTCTGACGCTGCTGATTCTCGCGGGCCTGCTGCTGTGGTCGGTTGGGAAGGGACGCAAGTGAGGGCACGTCGCGCTACACTCCGCGCGCCATGCTTCCCACGCCCCCCGTTCTCCTGATCACCGATCGCCATCAGGCCGCCCTGCCGCTGCCCGAAGTGGCGGAGCGCGCCTTCGCCGCCGGCCTGCGCTGGCTGTCGTTGCGCGACAAGGATTTGGCCCATGCCGAGCGCGCGGCGCTGGCCCGCGCTCTGGTCGAACGCGCCCGCCCCTGGGGCGCCTCCGTCACCGTGCACGGCGATCCGGAATTGGCCCGCGCCGTGGAGGCATCCGGCGCGCACCTGCCGGACGGCGGGGACGCCGTGGCCGCGCGCGCCCTGCTCGGCGCGCGGGCGATGATCGGCGTGTCGGCGCACGACCGCGCCGGCGTCGAACGGGCGGCGGCGCAGGGGGCCGACTACGTGACGCTCTCCCCCGTCTTCCCTTCCCCCAGCAAGCCGGGCTACGGCCCGCCGCTCGGCCTCGACGGGTTCGCCCGGATCGCCGCCGGAGCGCCCCTGCCGGTGCTGGCGCTGGGTGGCATCGACGCAGGCAACGCTGCTGCCGTTCTCGCCGCCGGGGCCGCCGGGGTCGCCGTGATGGGGGCGCTGCTGCGCGCCGACGTTGAGGAAGCCACCGCGCGGCTGCTCGGCAACGTCACCATGTGAAAGGCCACGGCCGCGCAGGACCGTCAGTCGTCCAGGAAGTCGCAGTGCTTCTCGACGTGTTCGGCGAGGCCCAGCGTGTGCTCGCGCACCAGACGTTCGGCCAGTTCGGCGTCGCGACGTTCCAGCGCCTTGATGATTTCCTTGTGGTCGTGAATCGACCGCTCCGCCCGGTTGTCCTGCCCGATGGTCAGCTTGCGGATGGCGCGGACGTGGATGAACAGGTTGTCGGTCATCTCCTGCAGCAGCGACGAGCCGCTGAGGCGGATGATGTTCTTGTGGAAGGCGATGTTCGCGTCCGAATACTCGGTCACATGGTCCATCGGGCTGCGCTGTTCGAAATTGCGGAACAGGTCCCACAGCGTGCGGATGTCCTCGTCCGCGGCGTGCTGCGCGGCCAGACGCGCGGCCATGCTCTCCAGCGCCGCCCAGGCCTGGATCATCTCGATGATCTCGGTCTTGGTCTTGCGGACGACGAACACGCCCCGGCGCGGCTGCAGGCGGATGAAGCCTTCCTGCTCCAGCAGGCTCAGCGCCTCGCGGATGGGGGTGCGGCTGACGCCGAGAAGGTCACTGAGCTGCCGCTCCTCCAGCCGGATCTCGGTGGGATGGTCGTAGATGTCCATCTCCGTGATCGCCTGCTTCAGCGCATGATAGACCTGGCTGCGAAACGTGGTTCCGGTGTCGAGCGGCTGGACGTTCAGCGCGGGTGCTTTCATCGTCGTCAACGGTCCCTTGCCCGGCCGGGAAAGGAAGCCCGGCGAATTCCGTATGTCATACACCAGATGCGCATACCGGACCAGGAATTCCAGGCCGTTTCGTGACGACACCCGCGCATCAGGCCGGCAGCCGGCCGCCGATCTCCATGGTCACCCCCGCCGCCGTGCGCCTGGCCATCTCGCCCAGCGCCACCACGCGCCCGTCGGTCATGCGCCGGTTGCAGCCGGAGAGCGACAAGGCGCCGATGACCCGCGCGTTCTCGTCATGGATGGGGGCGGCGACGCAGCACAGGCCCGGCACCCGCTCCTCCCGGTCGACGGCGTAGCCGCGGCGGCGGATCAGCGCCAGTTCGGCGTTCAGGTCCGGCAGGGAGGACAGCGTCGTGCGGGTGAACCGCCGCATGCCGCGCTGGATCAGGATGGCCTGGACGCGCGCCTCCGGCATGCCCGACAGCAGGGCCTTGCCGACGGCCGAGCAGTGCAGCAACGTCCGGTCCCCCTCCGGCACCGCCGGGTCGACGACGCGCGGGCCGCCGACGCGGGTGAGGTAGATGGCCTCGCCATCCTCCTCGACCGCGAGGTTGACGATCTCGCAGGTCTCCTCCATCAGCCGCCGCATGCGCGGCCGGGCGACGTCCACAAGGCTGCGCGTCTTCAGGAAGTTGGCGCCGGTGACATAGGCCTGCACGCCCACCGCCCAGCCACGCGCCGCTTGGTCGAAGCGGACATAGCGCTCCTGCTGCAAGGTGGTCAGCAGCCGGTGCGCGGTGGAGGGCGACAGCTCCGCCTCCTCCGCCAGATCGGACAGGGACACCGGCGCGGCCGACCGGCCGAGAATGGTCAGCAGGCTCAGCGCCCGGGTGAGCGACTGCACCGATTGACCTTTGACGGGTTTCTCCGGGCCAGCCTCCGGCACCGGCCGCCGGGGGGCGGCCGTCACAGCTTGCTTTTCCATGTCTCCTCCCTTGGTGCCGTCGCAGGTTGGGCCGCGACTCAACATCTCCGCACCGCGGACACGTCGGGCTTTCGGCTGTGCCTCAACCCAACCTACGACTCACCGCTCATGCCGCCGGCTCCACCTTTGCTGCGCAGAACTTGAACTCCGGGATCTTGCCGAAGGGATCGAGCTGCGGGTTGGTCAGCACGTTGGCCGCCGCCTCCGCGTAGCAGAACGGCACGAAGACCAGCCCCGAGGGCACGGCGGAGTCCGAGCGGGCCTTCAGCTCGATCCGGCCGCGCCGTGTGGTCACCCGCACCGGGGCGCCGGCCTCCACCCCCATGCGCCGCAGGTCGGCCGGCGCCATGTAGGCCACCGCCTCCGGCTCCAGGTCGTCCAGCACCTGCGCGCGGCGCGTCATGGCGCCGGTGTGCCAGTGCTCCAGTTGGCGGCCGGTGGTCAGCACCATGGGGAAGTCGGCGTCCGGCTCCTCGGCCGGCGGGATGATCGCCGCCGGCACCAGCCGGCCGCGCCCGGTTGCCGTGGGGAAGCCGTCGCCGAAGACGATCTCCTGCCCCGGATCGTCGGGCGACAGGCTGGGATAGGTGACCGATCCCTCGCGCTCCAGCCGCTCCCACGTGATGTTGTCCAGCGACGGCATCGCCGCCTTCATTTCGGCGAACACGTCGCGCGGATGGGTGTAGTTCCACGCCAGCCCCAGCCCGCGCGCCAGCTCCTGCACGATCCACCAGTCGGCGCGCGCGTCGCCCGGCATGGGCAGGGCCGTGCGGCCGAGCTGCACCTGCCGGTTGGTGTTGGTCACCGTGCCGTCCTTCTCCGGCCATGCCGAAGCGGGGAGCACGACATCGGCGTACTTGGCGGTCTCGGTCAGGAAGATGTCCTGCACCACGAGGTGCTCCAGCTTCGCCAGCGCCTCGCGGGCGTGCTGGACGTCGGGGTCGGACATGGCCGGGTTCTCGCCCATGATGTACATGCCCCGCACCTGGCCGGCGTGGATGGCGTCCATCACCTCCACCACCGTCAGCCCGCGCTCGGGATCCAGCTTGGTCTTCCAGAAGTCCTCATAGAAGGCCCGCACGTCCGGATCGTTCACCGGGCGGTAGTCCGGGTACATCATCGGGATGAGGCCGGCATCCGACGCGCCCTGCACGTTGTTCTGCCCGCGCAGCGGGTGCAGGCCGGTGCCGGGACGGCCGACCTGTCCGGTGGTCAGCGCCAGGGCGATCAGGCAGCGCACGTTGTCGGTGCCGTGCGTGTGCTGCGACACGCCCATGCCCCAGAAGATGATGGAGGAACCGGAGCGCGCGTAGAGCCGCGCCACGTTGCGCAGCGTCGCCGCCGGGATGCCGCAGACGTCGGCCATGGCCTCCGGCGTGTAGCCGGCGATGTGCGCCTTCAGCCGGTCGAAGTCCTGGGTGTTGGCCTCGACGTACTGGCGATCGTACAGCCCCTCGGTGATGATGACGTTGAGGAGCGCGTTCAGCATCGCCACGTCGCGGCCCGGCTTGAACTGCAACATGTGCGTGGCGAAGCGCTTCAGCGCCTGCCCGCGCGGGTCCATGACGATCAGCTTGGCGCCGCGCTCCACCGCGTTCTTGAAGAAGGTGGCGGCGACCGGGTGGTTCTCGGTCGGGTTGGCGCCGATGACCACGATCACCTCGGCGTCCTCGGCCGCGTTGAACGGCGCCGTCACGGCGCCCGAGCCGATGCCCTCGATCAGCGCCGCCACCGACGAGGCGTGGCACAGCCGCGTGCAGTGATCGACGTTGTTGGAGCCGAAGCCGGTGCGCACCAGCTTCTGGAACAGGTACGCCTCTTCATTGGACCCCTTGGCCGAACCGAAGCCGGCCAGCGCCCGCCCGCCGTGCGCGTCGCGGATGCCCTTCAGCGCGCCCGACGCCAGCGCCAACGCTTCGTCCCACGTGGCTTCGCGGAAGTGGGTGAGGGGGTTGGCCGGGTCGATGTCGGCGTCGTGCTTGGACACGCCGTCCCGCCGGATCAGTGGCCTCGTCAGCCGGTGCTTGTGGTGGATGTAGTCGAAGCCGAAGCGGCCCTTGACGCACAGCCGCCCCTGGTTGGCCGGCCCATCGCGCCCGGTGACGGACAAGAGCGCGTCGTCCTTGATGTTGTAGGTGAGCTGGCACCCCACCCCGCAGTAGGGGCACACGCTGTCCACCGTCCGGTCGGGTGCCGCGGTGAAGACGCCGGTCACCGCGTCGACCTGCGTCTTCGGCATCAGCGCCCCGGTGGGGCAGGCCTGCACGCACTCGCCGCAGGCGACGCAGGTGCTGCTGCCCATGGGGTCGTCGAAGTCGAAGACGATCTTCTCGCCGTGCCCGCGCAACGCCATGCCGATGACGTCGTTCACCTGCACCTCGCGGCAGGCGCGGATGCACAGGCCGCACTGGATGCAGGCGTCGAGCTGCACCGCTATGGCCGGATGGCTGAAGTCCTTGTCCACCGGCGCTTCGCGGGCCGGGAAGCGGCTGTCGGTCACGCCGACCTTGCCGGCCCAGTTCCAGAACTTGGAGTCGGGGTCGTGGGAGCGCGCACGGTCCGGCTGGTCGCCGACCAGCAGTTCGAACACCATGCGCCGCGCCGCCCTGGCGCTCTCGCTGGATGAGCGCACGCGCATGCCGGGGGTGGGCTTCCGGATGCAGGACGCCGCCAGCGCGCGTTCGCCGTCGATCTCCACCATGCAGGCGCGGCAATTGCCGTCCGGCCGGTAGCCGGGCGCGGTGGAATGGCAGAGGTGCGGGATCTCGGTGCCGAGCCGCGTGGCGACCTGCCAGATCGTCTCGCCGGGCCGCGCCTCGACCTCGACGTCGTCGAGATGGAAAGTGATGCCCTCGCTCATCCCACGTCCTCCCGGTTCGCCGGTGGCGAGGCGAACTCATCCTGGAAATGCTTCAGCACGCTCTTCAGCGGGTTCATCGCCGCCTGCCCCAGACCGCAGATGGAGGCGGACCCCATGACCTTCGCCAGTTCCAGCAGCAGCGGCTGGTCCCATTCCGGCCGGTTGACCAGCGCCATGGCCTTCTCCGTGCCGACGCGGCAGGGCGTGCACTGGCCGCAGCTTTCATCCTCGAAGAAGGCCAGCAGGTTGCGCACTACGGCGCGCATGTCGTCCTTGTCGGACAGCACCACCACGGCGGCCGAACCGATGAAGCAGCCGTGCGGCTCCAGCGTGCCGAAATCGAGCGGGATGTCGTCCATGCCGGCGGGCAGGATGCCGCCGGAGGCACCACCCGGCAGGTAGGCCTTGAAGCTGTGCCCCTCGGCCATGCCGCCGCAATGCTCCTCGATCAGTTCGCGGATGGTGATGCCGGCGGGGGCCAGCTTGACGCCCGGTTCCTTCACCCGGCCGGACACTGAATAGCTGCGCAGGCCGGTGCGCCCGTTGCGCCCGAAACTGCCCCACCACGCGGCCCCCTTCTCGACGATGTCGCGGACCCAGAACAGCGTCTCGACGTTGTTGATCAGCGTCGGCCGGCCGAACAGGCCCACCACCGACGGGAACGGCGGCTTGTGCCGCGGCAAGCCGCGCTTGCCCTCGATGCTTTCCAGCATCGCCGATTCCTCGCCGCAGATGTAGGCTCCCGCACCCCGGCGCAGGTGGATGCGGGTGTGCCGGGCAAGGCCGGCGGATTCCACCACCGCGATCTCCTTCAACAGAATCTCGCGGATCTGCGGGTACTCGTCGCGCAGGTAGATGTAGACGTCCGTGGCCTCGATCGCCCAGGCGCCGATCAGCATGCCTTCCAGGAAACGGTGGGGGTCCGTCTCCAGGTGGTGGCGGTCCTTGAAGGTGCCGGGCTCGCCCTCGTCGGCGTTCACCGCCATCAGGCGCGGTCCCGGCTCGTGCCGGACGTAGCGCCATTTGCGGCCGGTGGGGAAGCCGGCACCGCCCAGGCCGCGCAAGTTGGCCGATTCCAGGCGCTGCAGGATGTCCTCGACCTCGTAGCGGTGCGCCAGGCATTCGGACAAAAGGGTGTAGCCGCCACCGGCGCGGTATTCGCCGAAGCCCATGTATTTGGGGATGTGCGGGTGGGTGTCGCCGGCCGCGACGGCCGCCGTCACGCTCTCCGGCGTGGCGTTCTCATGCAGCGCGTGGCCGATGGCGACGGCCGGGGCGTTGTGGCAGGCCCCCATGCAGGGCGCGCGCACGACGCGCACGTTGGGACCCAGCGTCCCCGGCAGCGCGTTCAGCAACTCCTCGCCGCCGGCCATGCAGCACGACAGGCTGTCGCAGACGCGGACGGTCACCGGCGGCGGCGCCTCTTCCCCATCCATGACGATGTCGAAGTGGGCGTAGAAGGAGGCGACCTCGTACACCTCGACCAGCGCCATCCGCATCTCGTGCGCCAGCGCCGCCAGATGGCGGGCGTGCAGCCCGTGGTAGGTGTCCTGGAGGAGGTGCAGATGCTCGATCAGCAGGTCGGGCTGGCGGGGCCGCGTGCCCAGCAGGTCCCGGACCTCGGCCAGCGCCGCCGGGTCGACCTGCCGTCCCTTGGGCTGACCCCTGGTGTTCCGCCGGCCGGAGCCGGGGTGGATGGCGCGTGCTTTGTCCGGGATGGCCGTATCCATAGGTCGCCTCCCCTCCCTTTTATCATCGCTGTTCATTGCGGACGGCATGGTGGAACCTGAAGCCGGCCGGGCTGCCGCCCAGAGCTTACCGCACCCGCGCGCGCCGCGCGACGGCCCGAAAGGGCAGTGCAGAGCAGCATTTCCATCAGCAGGCCACACCCGTAGGTTGGGTTGAGCACCCGCGAAGCCCAACAGGTCCGCACTGCGAACACGTTGGGCTTCGCCTTCGGCTCAACCCAACCTACGGGGTTCCTTCGTCACAGCAGCCCGGCCGCGCGGGCCCAGCGGTACTTGGCGCCCAGCACCGCGACCGGCGTCTCGGTCGAGTACGGGTAGGCGACGACGCCGTGGTCGTAGAGGTACTCGGCCGCTTCCTCGACCTGCACGTCACCGGCCAGGGATGCGACGATGGGCTTCTCGATGCCCTTGGCCTTCATTTCGTCCTTCACCTCGATCACCAGCTTGGCGAACACCATCGGCGGCGTGATGATCGTGTGCCAGTAGCCCAGGATGAGCGCGTGCACCCGCTCGTCCTCAAGGCCCAGACGGATGGTGTTCTTGTAGGTGGTCGGCGGTTCGCCGCCAGTGATGTCCACCGGATTGCCGGCGGCGCCGAACGGCGGGATGAACTTGCGGAACGCCGCGTCCAGGTCCGGCGGCATGGCCATCAGCGACAAGCCGTTGTCCACGCACGAGTCCGACAGCAGCACGCCCGACCCGCCGGCCCCGGTGATGATCACCACGTTTTCGCCCTTCGGCGTGGGCAGAACCGGGATGCCGCGGGCGAACTGCAGCAGGTCCTGCAGGCTGCGCGCGCGCACCACGCCGCTCTGCCGAAGCACGTCCTCGTAGATCTTGTCGTTGCCGGCGAGCGCCCCCGTGTGCGAGCTGGCGGCGCGGGCCCCCAGCGAGGTGCGCCCGGCCTTCAGCACCACCACCGGCTTCTTCTTCGACACGCGTTTGGCCGCCTCGGCGAAGGCGCGGCCGTCCTTCAGGTCCTCGCAATGCATGGCGACGACCTGGGTGTTGTCGTCCTGCTCGAAGAAGGCGAGCAGGTCGTCCTCGTCGATGTCCGACTTGTTGCCCAGGCCCACGATGGCCGAGACGCCCATCTTGGTGGAGCGGCTGAAACCGATGATCGCCATGCCGATGCCGCCGGACTGCGACGACAGCGCCGCCCTGCCCTTCACGTCGAACGGCGTGCAGAAGGTGGCGCACAGGTTCTTGTGCGTGTAGTAGAAGCCGTAGATGTTCGGCCCCATCAGGCGCACGTCGTACTTGCGCGCGATGGCGACGATCTCGTCCTGCCCCTCCACGTTGCCCGTCTCGGCGAAGCCCGACGGGATCAGCACGGCGCCGGGGATCTTCTTCTCGCCGACCTCGGTCAGGGTCTGCGCCACGAACTTGGCGGGGATGGCGAAGACCGCCACGTCCACCTCGCCCGGTACGTCCTTGACGCTCCTGTACGCCGTGTAGCCCAGGATCTCGTCCGCCTTCGGGTGGATCGGGTAGATCTTGCCCTGGTAGCCGCCGTTGACGAGGTTCTTCATGACCGAATTGCCGATCTTCCCGTCCTCCGACGACGCGCCGATCACCGCCACCGCATCCGGCTTCATGATGCGGTTCATCTGGCGCACGATCTCGTCCTGCGAGGGCAGGTAGCGCTTCGCCTTCGGCTCGAAGTCCAGCACCACGCGCACGTCGGCCGCCGTAGCGCCGTCCTCGCGGGCGAAGACCGGGTTGAGGTCAAGCTCGACGATCTCCGGGATGTCGTTCACCAGGTTGGAGACGTTGACGATGATGTCGGCCAGCGCCTCGCGGTTGACCGGCCTCGCGCCGCGCACGCCCCTCAGCACCTCGGCCGCCTGGATGCCGTCCAGCATGGACAGCGCCTCCGCCCGGCCGACGGGGGCCAGGCGGAAGGTGACGTCCTTCAGCACCTCCACCAGCACGCCGCCCAGGCCGAAGGCCACCAGCTTGCCGAAGCTGGGGTCGGTGATGGAGCCGACAATGACCTCCTGACCGCCCTTCAACATTTGCTGCACCTGCACGCCGATCAGTTCGGCGTTCGGGTCGTAGCCGCGGGCACGGTCCATGATGGTCTGGAAGCCGCTGCGCACGTCGTCGGCGGAATTCACGCCGACGATCACGCCGCCGGCCTCCGTCTTGTGCAGGATCTGCGGCGAGACGATCTTCAGCACGACCGGGTAACCCATGCCGTCGGCCAACCGCGCCGCCTCGTCGGCGGTCGTCGCGACACCCTCCTGCGGAACGGGGATGCCGTAGAGGTCGCACAATTCCTTGGCTTCCGGCGCGGTCAACGCGGTGCGCCCCTCGCCCTTCGCCTTGTTGAGGATGCGGCGGACCACGTCGGGGGCCGGAGCGCTCCGCGGCTGGTCGATGACAGCGGTCATGGCGTTTCCCTCCTCTTGTGTCTCTTTTGAAGGCCCGCCGTTCGCGGGCGCAACGGGGGCGTCCGTCGGGAGCGGGCGGCTCCCGGCGCGGCCGGTTCTCGTCGGAAAAAGGCGGGGCGGCCGCTGACCCGTGTGACGTCCGCCCCGATGCGCGCCGGGCCTACTCGGCCGCCATCAGGCGCGGCGCGCCGATGGCGCCGGCGCCGCGGAGGTCCGCGATGGCGCCGTCGTCGAAGCCCAGCACGTCGCGCAGGATCTCCTCGGTGTGCTCACCCAGGAGCGGCGAGCGCGTCACCTCGGTCGGGCTGTCGGACAGCTTGATGGGGTTGCCGACCGACAGGTACGTGCCGCGGGTGGGATGGTCGACCTCCACCACCGTGCCGGTGGCGCGCAGCGACGGCTCCTCCGCGATCTCCTTCATCGACAGAATGGGGCCGCAGGGAATGTCGTACTGGTTGAGGATCTCCATGGCCTCGAACTTGGTCTTGGTCATGGTCCACGCCTCGATCTCGGCGAAGATCGCCATCAGGCGCGGCAGGCGGGCGACGGGGGTGGCGTAGTCCGGGTCGGTCTTCCACTCCGGCTTGCCGATCACGTCGCAGATGGCGCCCCACACCGGCGCCTGGGTGATGAAGTAGATGTAGGCGTTGGGATCGGTCTCCCATCCCTTGCACTTCAGGATCCAGCCCGGCTGACCGCCGCCCGACGCGTTGCCGGCGCGCGGCACCGCCTCGCCGAAGTGGCCGTTGGGGTACTGCGGATATTCCTTGAGCGGCCCGTGCGCCATGCGCTGCTGGTCGCGCAGCTTGACGCGGCAGAGATTGAGGACGGAGTCCTGCATCGCCGCCAGCACCCGCTGCCCGCGCCCCGTCGTGTTGCGCTGGTACAGCGCCGTGACGATGCCGAGCGCCAGATGCAAACCGGTGCCGCTGTCGCCGATCTGCGCGCCCGTCACCAGCGGCGGCCCGTCGTCGAAGCCGGTGGTGGAGGCCGCACCGCCGGCGCACTGGGCGACGTTCTCGTAGACCTTGCAGTCCTCGTACGGGCCGGGGCCGAAGCCCTTGACCGAGGCGACGATCATGCGCGGGTTCAGCTCCTGGATGCGCTCCCACGTGAAGCCCATGCGGTCCAGCACGCCGGGGGCGAAGTTCTCCACCAGCACGTCGCAGCTCCGGACCAGCGCCTCCAGCACCTGCTTGCCCTTCGGGCTCTTGGTGTCGAGCGTGATGGAGCGCTTGTTGTGGTTCAGCATCGTGAAATAGAGGCTGTCCGCCTCCGGCACGTCGCGCAACTGACCGCGCGTGATGTCGCCTTCGCCGGGCCGCTCCACCTTGATGACGTCGGCGCCGAACCAGGCGAGAAGCTGCGTGCAGGTCGGTCCCGACTGCACATGGGTGAAATCGAGGATGCGCACGCCGTCCAGTGCTTTGCCCATATGCCCCTCCCTTCGGGCTTTTCATTGCATGCTTTACTTGTACATCGTCTGGGCCTTGGTGCCCGGCGCGTACTCCCGCGGGTCGACCCAGATGTTGACGACGGCCGACTTGCCGCCGCACCGCACCGCCTCGCGGGCGCGCCGGAGCGCCGGGGCGATCTGCGCGGCCTCGCGCACCTCTTCGCCGTAGCCGCCCAGCATCTCGGCGAACTTGCTGAAGGGCACGTCGCCCAGCAGGTTGCCGACGTCGCCGCGCTCCTCGCCGTACTTGGTGATCTGCCCGTAGCGGATCTGGTTCATGGCGGAGTTGTTGCCGATCACCGCCAGATACGGCAGGCCGAAGCGGTTGGCCGTCTCCATGTCGAAGGCGGTCATGCCGAAGGAGCCGTCGCCGTAGTAGCAGAGCACCTCCTTCTCCGGGTTGGCCGCCTTGGCCGCCAGCGCGAAGCCGGTGCCGACGCCCAGGCTGCCCAGCGCGCCCGGGTCCATCCAGTGGCCGGGCCGGCGCGGACGCACGGCTTGCGCGGAGATGGTGACCACGTCGCCGCCATCGCCGATGTAGATCGTGTCGTCGGTCAGGAACGCGTTCAGTTCCCAGGCGACGCGGTAGGGGTGGATCGGCGACTGGTCGGAGGTGAACAGCGGCATCAACTTGGCCGTCGCCGCCGCTTCCGCCGTGCGCAGCTCCTCCATCCACTCCCGCCGCTTGGCCTGGGCGCCGCGCTCGATGCGGCCCGACGCCGCTTGGCGCACGGCGGCGAGGATGGCGCCCGGATGGCCGACGAGACCCAGCGCGATGTCGCGGTTCTTGCCGACCGTGCGGTAGTCCATGTCGATCTGCACGACCGACGCGTTGCGCCCCAGGCGCTTGCCGTAGCCCATGCGGAAGTCGAAGGGCGTGCCGACGATGACGATGACGTCGGCCTTATCGAACCCCTCGCGCCGGGTGCGGTCGAAGTGGTGCGGGTCACCCGGCGGCAGCAGGCCGCGCGAGGCGCCGTTGAAGTAGGCGGGGATGTCCAGCGCGCGGACCAGCTCGATCGCCGCCTCATGCCCGCGCGCCGTCCACACCTGGCTGCCCAGCAGGATGACCGGCCGTTCGGCGTGCGCCAGCAGGTCGGCCAGCTTTTCGATGTCCTCCGGGTCGCCGATGGTGCGGGTGGAGGCGCGGTAGGCGCCCGGCTGCGGGATGACGGCGCGGCTGACATCGACCTCGCGGTCGAGCACGTCGCGCGGGATCTCCAGGTACGCCGGGCCGGGGGCCCCGGCGAAGCACTCGCGCGCCGCCATGGAGATCATGTCGGCGATGCGTTCGGTGGAGCGCACGCCGGCCGCGAACTTGGTGATCGGCCGCATCAGGTCGACGTGCGGCAGGTCCTGGAGCGAGCCCATCATGTGCTGCGACAGGGCCCCCTGGCCGCCGATGTGCAGCACGGGGCTTTCCGAGCGGAAGGCGGTGGCGATGCCGGTGACGGCGTTGGTGCAGCCGGGGCCGGCGGTGGTGACCACGCAGCCCAGCTTGCCGGTCTGTCGGGCGTAGCCGTCGGCGGCGTGGGCCGCGACCTGCTCGTGCCGGACGTCGATGATGCGGATGCCTTCGTCGATGCAGCCGTCATAGATGTCGATGATGTGGCCGCCGCACAGCGTGAAGATGGTGTCCACCCCCTCGTTCTTGAGGGCCTTGGCGACAAGGTGGCCGCCGGACACGACGTTGCCGTCCTTGGTCTTCCTCTTCAGCGTGTCTTCCGCGGTCGTCGCGGCGCTCTCTGCCGCCACAGTGGGCGCGGCGGTGGCAACGTCGTTCGCCATGGGTGCTTTCCTCCTGTGAATGCGTCCGTGCGGCGCGTCCCATTCCGGTCGACCGCAATTGTTTTTTCGCGTTTCACGCGGTTCGGACAGCCAGATCGGCGTCCGGTGCCGAGAGTCCGGGCGACAAGGCCCGCATCTCTGAATAAATCATACGGTATACCAGATGCCTGTACGCAGCAAGACCGTTTGCGGGCAGTTCGAACTGTCCAGTTGGTCACCATGTGAGCGATGGCCGCTGTCCGGACGGGTGAAACGATCCGCCGGTCCGGCGAGGAGAGACCTGACGCGGTCCCTGAAGCCCACGTGTGGCCTGTCGAATCCCAGATGGTCGCGTCGGGCTGCGGCGCGGTGCAAAAGAAGCTGGGTCTACGCGGTGCCCGTCCGCTGGCTTCTCCCCAACACGCCCGGATGGGCGCGGAGCTTCACGACGGCAGCTCCCTGAACGTCGGGTATTCGCGGCCGCTCAACCCAACCTGCTGAAAACAATGCGTAACCGTCATGGCCGGGCTCAACCCCGGCCATCCACGTTCCTTGGCTTGACGGAGTGCGTGGATGCCCCCGACAAGCACGGGCACGTCGGCACGGGCACGTCGGTGAGGGAGCGCAGGTCGGGTCGGGGCCAAAGCCGAAAACCCAACACCGACGCTCACTGGTTCACGGCGACCGGGTAGTCCCACGCCTCCTCCGCCGCATCGGCGAGCTGGCGCCTGATGAGGTCGCGCACGCTGATGACGCCGACCAGCGTGAAGCCGTCGAGCACCGGGACATGGCGGATCGAATGCTCGTCCATGAGCTGGAGAACGTGGCGGACGGGGTCCTTCGGGCCGCAGGTGATCGGGTTGCGGCTCATCAGAGCGGACACCGGCTGCCCCAGGATGGCGGGACCGTGGTCGACGAGGCCGCGCACGACGTCGCGTTCGGAGATGACGCCGACGATCGTGTTGCCCTCCGTCCGGCAGACGTCCTTGACGACGAGGGCGCCGACGTTGTCTCGCCGCATCAGCGTGAGCGCGGTTTCCACCGTCTCGTTGACCCGCACCATGTTGATCCGGGTCCCCTTCGTCCGGAGAATCTCTTCGACCTTCATGACACCCCTCCTCTGAACGGCTCCCTTCCGGCCTGCCCGCGCGTCCCGGCAGGGGACCGGCGGGCGCATCGTTTTGGGATGCCTTATACTGGTATACAGAATGCCAGACTGTCAACGGTGATTCGGAGGACTCACCGATTGTTCATCTGCCCGACTGTTTTCGCGGCTCACGGCGGATCCAGGCTCACGGTGAAGCCGCCGTCGTTCCGCGCCCGGCCGTCGGAAAGCTGGTTCAGCCAGTCCAGGAAGTCGCCGTGCCGCTCCACGTGCTGGGCCAAGCCCAGCGTGTGGTCGCGGGCCAGGCGCTCGGCCAGATCGGCGTCGCGGCGTTCCAGCGCGGTGATGATGCCGTGGTGATCGTGGACCGAGCGTTCCACCCGATTGTCTTGCGCGATGGTCAGCTTGCGGATCGCCCGGATGTGGATGAACAGGTTGTCGGTCATCTCCTGGAGCATCTTCGCCCGGCTCAGCCGGATGATCGCCTTGTGGAAGGCGATGTTGGCGTCCGAGTATTCCTTCAGGTGCTCCGACGGGTTGCGCTGTTCGAACGCGGCGAACAGCTTCCACAGGTCCTGGATGTCCTCGTCGCTGGCGCGTTGCGCGGCCAGCCGCGCGGCCATGCTCTCCAGGGCTGCCCAGGCGACGATCGTCTCGATGATTTCGGTCTTGGTCTTGCGCACCACGAAGATGCCGCGACGCGGCTCCAGGCGGACGAACCCCTCCTGCTCCAGCAGGGTCAGCGCCTCGCGGATGGGCGTGCGGCTGACGCCGAGCTGGTCGCTGAGCTGGCGCTCGTCGAGCCGCACCTCGCCGGGATGGTCGTAGATGTCCATCTCAACGATGGCGTGCTTCAGCGCCCGGTAGACCCGGCTCCGGAAGGTGGCGCCGACGTCCAGCGGCTGGACGTTGATTGCGGGAGGGGGCATCCGGTGTTGCTCCTCTGTGTATGTGGCTCTACCCGACGAAGCGGTTGCGGTGCAGATGCTCCTCGATCCCCCTCACGCCGGGCACGCTCTCGGCCGCGATGCGCAGGGCGCGGCGCTGGTCGTCGTTCTCGACCACGCCCCACAGTTGGACCACGCCGTCGGTCACCACGATGTTCACCTGGTTCAGGTCGATCCACCGCTCGCCCGACAACCGGTCCAGCAAGGCCGCACGGATCGCCGGGTCGCCCTCGGCCGTGGCGCTGGCCGGCGCGTGCCGGTAGGCGACGAGGCCGTGCAGCAGGTTGGCGCGGCTGACGATACCCACCGCCTTGCCGTCGACCAGCACGGGCACGCGCTTGACGCGCTCGCTCTCCATGATCTGGGCGATGTCGGCCAGTTCGGTGTCGGGCGTCACCGAGATCACCCGGCGGGTCATCACATCGCGGGCGCAGCGGCCGTGCGACTTCACGAACTCCGACGCCTGCCCGTTCGGCCCGGTCAGCAATTCCAGCCATCGCGAGCGGCGGCGCTCCGTGCCGGTTTCGGCGCGGTGCAGCAGGTCGCCTTCGGTGACGATGCCGATCACGGTGCCCTCGGCGTCGGTGACGGGCACGCCGCTGATCCGGCGCGACAGCAGCAGCTCGGCAATCTCGGGCACGGTGGTGTCCGGCGCCACCGTGATCACCGGCGATGTCATGACGTGCTTGGCCTGCATTCTGCCTCTCCTTTCAAGCGGCATGCGCGGGTTTCGTATCTGGTATGCCAGATGCCGTCTGCGGCATACCGTCGCCTTGCATTCGGGTAACGGCTCTGCCATATATGCGGCGCCGCACAAAACATCCCCCAAAAGAGGAGCTGGATATGTCTTTCGACCACGCGCTTGAGATCGTCGCCCTCGTCGTCGCCGTGGCCGGCTTCGCCGCGGTGATCAGCGAGATCGTCGCGCGCGATCCCAAGCTGCTGCTGGAGATCGTGACCGACGTCCGCGCCATGGCCCGTCCGGGCGCCGCCGTTCCGTCGGAAGACCGCCGCGGCGGCACCGCCACCCGTGGCGTCCACGCCCACCACGCCGCCTGACCCCCTCGCCCTGATCCGACGCGGTGTCATGACGCCGCGTCGGTCTGCTGGCGCCGCCGTTCGGCGACGGCGCGGGCGAACAGGTGGCCGATGAGGATCACCGCCGCCGCCCCCACGAAGGGAGCCGCCCCCTCCAGCAGCGGCAGCGCATGCACGGCGGTGCCGTGCACCAGCGGATCGGTCAGCATCACCTCCGCCGCGATGTAGCCCAGCAGGCCGGCGCCGGCGTAGATCAGGATCGGGAAGCGATCGATCGCCTTCAGGATCAGCGTGCTGCCGAACACGATCAGCGGAATGCTGATGGCCAGCCCCAGAATCAGCAGGACCGTGTTTCCGTGTGACGCCGCGGCGATGGCGATGACGTTGTCCAGGCTCATCACCGCGTCGGCGATGACGATGGTGCGCACCACGCCCAGCAGGCCGGACACCGACGGCACGTGCCCGCCGTGCTCCGCCTCCGGTTCCGGGATCACCAGTTTGACGGCGATCCAGAACAGCAGCAGCCCGCCGATGATCTTCACGTAGGGGATCGCCAGCAGCCACACGATGATGATGGCGAACAGCACGCGCAGCACGATCGCGGCGCCGGTGCCGAGCATGATGCCGACCTTCTGCTGCTTGGGCGGCAGCGACCGGCAGGCGAGCGCGATGACCACCGCGTTGTCGCCGCTGAGCAGGATGTCGATCCAGATGATCTGGAGCAGCGCGATCACGAAATCGGTCATGTCCATCGGACGAGTCTCCTGACGGTCGGCGCAGGCCCCTGCCTGGGGGCGCCCGCGCGGTCCCCGTCATGCGGTCGTTTCCAGCCAGGCGTTTGGCGGGCGGGGAACGCCGCGTCGCGCCCCCCGCGGGTCCGGGTCATTTGGCCGGAATCGCCTCTGTGCTCTCGACGCGGCGCGCCTGGCGCTTGCGCAGGAAGAGCGCGATGACCGGCCAGAACAGCATGAGCAGCGCCAGCGAGATGATGCCGCCCACCAGCGGGTTCGACCAGAAGATCGCCAGGTCGCCCTGCGACACCAGCATGGCCTGCCGGAACGAGCTTTCCGCCATGTCGCCCAGCACCAGCGCCAGGACCAGCGGCGCCAGCGGGTAGGACAGCTTCTTGAAGACGTAGCCCAGCACGCCGAAGACCATCATCATGACGATGTCGAAGAAGGCGTTGTGGACGGTGTAGGCCCCCACGGCGCAGATCACGATGATGATCGGCGCGATGATGCTGAACGGTATGCGCAGGATGGACGCGAACAGCGGCACGGTCGTCAGCACCACGATCAGGCCGGCGACGTTGCCGATGTACATGCTGGCGATCAGGCCCCAGACGAACTCCTTCTGCTCGACGAACAGCAGCGGACCCGGCTGCAGGCCCCAGATCAGCAGGCCGCCCAACAGCACCGCGGCGGTGGGCGAGCCTGGGATGCCCAGCGTCAGCATGGGCAGCAGCGCGCTGGTGCCGGCGGCGTGCGCGGCGGTTTCGGGGGCGACGACGCCTTCCATCTCGCCGGTGCCGAACTTCTGCCCATCGCGCGAGAATCGTTTGGCCAAGCCGTAGCTCATGAAGGACGCCGGGGTCGCGCCGCCGGGCGTGATGCCCATCCAGCAGCCGACGATGGAGCCGCGGATGGCGGTGATCCAGTAGCGGGGAAGCTGCTTCCAGGTGTTCCACACGACGGTGGCGCTGATCTTGGCGCTCTTGCCGCGGAAGGCCAGCCCCTCCTCCATGGTCAGCAGGATCTCGCCGATGCCGAACAGGCCGATGACCGCGATCAGGAAATCGAAGCCGCGCAGCAGCTCGATCGAACCGAAGGTCATGCGCAGTTCGCCCGTCACCGTGTCGATGCCGACGGCGGCCAGGGCGAAGCCGAACATCATGGCGCACAGCACCTTGAACGGCGATTCACTGCCCATGCCGATGAAACTGCAGAAGGTAAGCATCTGCACCGCGAAGAACTCGGCCGGCCCGAAGCGGAGCGCGAAACGCGCGATCAGCGGCGCCAGGAACGTGATGAGCACCACCGCCACGAAGGCGCCGAAGAAGGACGAGGTGAAGGCCGCCGTCAGCGCCTCCCCGGCCCGCCCCTTCTGCGCCATGGGATGGCCGTCGAAGGTGGTCGCCACCGACCAGGGTTCGCCCGGAATGTTGAACAGGACGGACGTGATGGCGCCGCCGAACAGCGCCCCCCAGTAGATGCACGACAGCATGATGATGGCCGAGGTGGGCGACATGCTGAAGGTCAGGGGCAGCAGGATGGCCACGCCGTTCGCGCCGCCGAGGCCGGGCAGCACGCCGATCAGCACGCCCAGCGTGATGCCGACGAACATGTAGACGATGTTCATGGGGTCGGCGAGCACGCCGAATCCCTGAATCAGTGAAGCGAGCGCTTCCAATGTTCCCTCCCTTTATGGCTGCCCGGCCCTTTATCGGCCGCCGGCTGGCGCGCTCCGATCGTTGGAAGCGGCGGTCTCTGACCCCGGGGGGGGACGGCTCAGTACCCGAGCATCGCCTCCAGCGGCCCCTTCGGCAGCGGAACCAGGAACCAGATCTCGAAGGCGACGAAGAGCGCCATCGGGACCAGAACGGCGACCGGCAGGATCGTCCTGGCCGGGTACCTGCCGACCCAGTGCATGAAGAAGGCGATGAACAGCGTCGCCGCGACGTAGATGCCGATGAAGCCGACCGCGGCAACGAACACGATGCTCGGCACGAAGACTTTCAGGACCAGGGCGAACTGGTCGCGCTCCACGAAGGTGCTCTTGTCTCCGGCGCGGCGGAAGACGGCGATGCCCAGCGTCGACAGGCTGCTGACCAGCATCACCAGACCGACGTAGAAGGGGAAATACCCGGCCCTCGGCCCGTCCGAAGCCCAGCCGGCGCCGACGCGCAGACTGTCGGCCATGACGATCACCGCGACGGTGGCGAAGAACAGGGCCGCGACGATCTCCATGGTCCGGTTGGTGACAACCGGCTCACTGCTTTGCGTTTCGTGTTCCACGGTTCGACTCCCGCGAGGGGGTGGCGCCGCAGACCTCCGTTCGCGAACGCCCGGAGGCCGCGGCGCCGGGACGTGCGGTTACTTGACGAAGCCGGCCTTCTGCATCAGGTCGCGGTGCATGGCATCGGCGCCGGCGAGCCATTTCTTGAACTCGTCACCCGTCAGGAAGCGCGTGTTGAACGCCCCCTTCTCCATGAATTCCTTCCATTCCGGCGTCGCGCGGACCTTCTTGAAAAGGTCGACGTAGTAGGCGACCTCGTCCGGCTTCACGCCCGGCGCCATGAAGACGCCGCGCAGCATGGTGTATTCGACGTCGAGGCCGGATTCCTTGCAGGTCGGGATGCTGTTCCACGACTGGCCGTTGGCGATCGGCTCCTTCAGCGGGATGCGCTCGCCGTCGAAGACGCACAGCGGGCGCAGCGCCCCGGCGCGCCACTGCGAGACGGCCTCGATGGGGTTGTTGACGCTGGAGTTCACGTGCCCGCCGACGAGCTGCGCCGCCACGTCGCCGCCGCCCTTGTAGGGGATGTAGGTGAAGGTGGTGCCGGTCGCCTGCTCGATGGCGGCGGTGATGATCTGGTCTTCCTGCTTGGAACCGGTGCCGGCCATCTTGAACGTGTTGGGGCCGGCCGTCTTGACCGCGTCGACGTATTCCTTGGCCGTCTTCTGCGGCGCTTCGCTGTTCACCCACAGCACGAAGTTGTCGAGCGCCAGCATCGACACCGGCGTCATGTCCTTCCAGGAGAAGGGCACGCCGGTCGCCAGCGGCGTGGTGAACAGGTTCGACAGCGTGATGATGATCTTGTGCGGGTTGCCCTTGGCGCCCTTGACGTCGAGGAAGCCTTCGGCGCCCGCCCCGCCGGACTTGTTGATGACGACCATGGGCTGGGTCATCAGGTTGTTCTTCTGGATGATGCCCTGGATCATCCGCGCCATCTGGTCCGCCCCGCCCCCGGTGCCCGCCGGGACGATGAAATCCACGGCCTTGGTCGGCTCCCAGGCGCTGGCGGTGTTCGGAAACATCGACAGGGCCGAAGCCGCGAGGAGGCCCATGCCGAGCGCGGCCAAGCGCGTAACGTGCGGACGTTCTACCTCTTTCATGTGCCGTTTCCTTCCCTGGCTGACCGGGGCGTCACCCTTCCCGGGCTTCTTGGTTCTGGCGCGGCGGCTTGTGGGTGCATCACGGATGGTTGGTGACACGGACGCGCCTCTTGGGATACGGTATCTGGTATGCAGTGTTTGGATCAACCCCTTTCTTGCACAGATAATCGGCGTACCAAACAATAGGCCGGCGTAATGGCATTGTTCTTGCTTTGCCGTGACCCTGGAAGAGAATGCCGAAAATCGAGGGACCAGGGTCCGCCGCCACTGCCGTCCGCGAACGCGGATGAACAAGTCACCGACGGAGGACGCGATGAAGATCCTGGTTCCCATCGACGGCTCGGAAACGTCCCTGCGCGCCGTTCGCTATATTGCGAAGACCTTTCCGGGCGCCGCGCCCGAGGTTCACCTGATCAACGTGCAACCTCCGCTGCCCAGCGCCGTCAGCGACTTTGTCGGCGCGGCGGAGCGCAGCTCTTATCATAGGGAAGAGGGGGAGCGTTCCCTCGCGGGTGCGCGCCGCATCCTGGCAGAGGCGGGAATCGCCCACCACGAGCATCTGGCGGTGGGCGGCGTTGCCGAAACCATCGTCGAACACGCGGCCGGCTTGGGCTGCGACCAGATCGTCATCGGCAGCCGGGGTTTGAGCCCCTTGCCGAACCTGCTCCTCGGCTCGACCACCACCCGCGTCCTGCACTTGGCGGAGGTGCCGGTAACCGTTGTGAAGTGAGGCTTTGCCCCGGTGCGCCGCGGGGCGGCGCCGGTTGTGGGCGGCTTCAGCACACGGCGGCTCCGGCGCGGTGCCCGGGTGTTTTCCACATGGTGGAAATCTTCGCTGGCCGGATCCGGGCGCCCAGGATCCGACCGGCCGGGATCCGGGGCACGGGATGCGCGTGACGAGCGTGGGCGTGCCCATGACTTCCTCCCAGGCAGGGTCGCCGCGCCGGAAAGCACGGCCGACCGCTTATCTGGTGTTCGGTAGACGCACGCGTGGTATACCACATTCCGTATCGTCGCCCCAGGCCGCGGATCGTCATAGCCGGCACCCCCGAAGCGATAGCGGAGTGCCTTTGCCGGCAACCGAATCGACGGCGCTCCCCGCCCCCGGCGCCATCGACAAGGCCAAACTTCCGGAAATCATCGGCGCCACCCCCGCACGCATCGGGCACCGGGGAGGAAAAACAGGCGGAACCGATTTCTTTGCCGACCACCACATCTTGTCGCACCGCTGGTGGCGTCGTCATGGTAATATACTTTGAAATCAGCGACCCCTATCCCCATTTTCATTGGGGCATTTTTCTGAACGCGACGGAGAACAAGGGTATGGCGCGCACGAAGATCGTTCCCGCCACAGCCCAGGCCGGCCGCTGGGCCGGCGTTGCGTTCCGCACCGGCGAACTGGCGGCGCTGTGCGGCTCGCCACGAACGGCGAACCCGCACCCGACCGGCAGCCTGCCGTCCAAGAGCTGGTTCGACGGATGGAACGCCCGCACGCCGCCGGTCCCGGCCGCCGATGGCGCCGGAGATGTCCCCAGAGACGCCCCCAGAGACGCCCCCAGAGACGAAAGTGACTGTGAGATGACGCTCCTCGACAAGTTGCCCGACATGGCCGATGCCGCGCTCGACACCCTTGGCGCCAACGCCGAACGGCTGGCGCTGTCCGGCACCCCGAAGCAGCGCAAGGAGGCGCAGTCGGTGCTGCCGGCAATCCAGGCCGAGATCTCCGCGCGCCGGGAGCGCAAGGCGGCCGAGGCGCCGCGCCGGCCCGTCGCGGCCCGCAGAACGGCGGCGAAGAAGACCGCGTGATGCCCCCGGACCGCCGCCTCCAGACAGCCAGGGGTCACCCATGCCAGAGGTCACCATGAACGAGCAGAAGTATCACGTCGGCCAGATCGTCCAGTTCTGCGGCTGGGAGGTGAAGCGCGGGGCGCCGTCCGGCGACCACCGGGTCGAGCGCCTGCTGCCGGCGAACAGCGGGGAACACCAGTACCGGGTCAAGGCCATGGACAACGGCCGCGAGCGCGTGGTGCGCGAAGGCCAGATCAGTGGCCGCATCGCCGTCGAGGCGCTCGCCCAGAGCCTGTACGAGGCCGACAACGCCACCAACGTCCCGTGGGCCCAGCGCGGCCGCCCGATCCGCGACCTGTGGCTGAAGGAGGCCCGTAGCCGCCTCGCCGGTCCGGACAGCGCCGGTGCGGATGGGGCTGGTACGGATGGCATTGCCTGAGGCGGACGCACTTCCATGACACCGGCCGTCCTTGTCTTGGCACTCCTCCTGTCGGCCGCCGGCACACCCGCCTCCGCGGCCGGTGAGCGCAACCCCAGCGGGCTGTTCAATCCCGGCAACTCCGTCGACACTGACGGCGTCGTGCACGACCGCGGCGGCCACCCGGTCGGTCGGATCGAGGCGGACACCGGCGGCGGACACGTGCTGCGCGACAACAGCGGCCGGCCGGTGGGCCGGGTCGAACAGGGTCCCGGCGGGCGGGAACTGGTCATACGCGACGGCGACGGGCGCCGCCAGGGCACGCTGGAACGCCGCCCGTAACGCCCGCCCTCATCCGGCGCCACGGCCCTCCCGCGACAGGCGTTCCTCGGCCATGGTGCGCAGGCGGGCGCGCTGGATCTTGGTGCCGTTCGCGCTCTCCGTCGTCGGGAACGCCTCCACCGGCCAAACCCGGTACGGCACCTTGAACCCCGCCATGCAGGTGCGCGCCCGGGCGATCAGCGCGTCCGGATCGATGGTGGCGCCCGGTTGCGGGATGACGAAAGCGACCGGCTTCAGCTCCGTGCCCACGGCAACGGCCACCACCTGGGCGTCGGCCACCCCGTCGAAGCCCTTGAGCACGTCCTCGATCTCCACCGGGCTCACCAGATAGCCGCCCAGGCGGATGGCGTCCCCCTTGCGCATCTCATAGACGAAGCTGCCGTCGGGGCGCAGATAACCGACGTCGCCCGTGCGGAAGAAGCCGTCGGGCAGCATCACCTCCGCCGTCGCGTCCGGATCGTCGAGATAGCCGATGAAGTTGCCGGGCGCGGCGATCTCGATCTCCCCCAACTGGCCCGGCGGCAGGAGTTCGCCCGTATCGACGTCGCGCACGCGCACTTTGGCCTGATCGCCCGCGGACGGCACCCCGCCCCCAAGGATGCGCTCCTCCAGCGGCAGGTCCTTCGGCTGGATCGCGAACAGCGCCTGCACCTCGCTCGACCCATAGAGGCCGACCATCGGCACGCCGCGCGCCCAGGCCTCCGCCGCCAGTTCCAGGGCACCCGGCTGGAAGGCGGCGAAGCCGAACAGGCGGGCGCCGGGGAACGGCCGGTCGCCCGCGCGCACCTGCAGCAGGCGGCGGTACATCTCGTCGCTGCCGAAGGTGTGGGTGACGGCGTGCGCCGCGATCAGCGCCGCCGCGCGCTCCGCGTCGAAGGTGTCGAGGATGACGACCGGCGTGCCGGCGCCGAAGGCGGCCAGCGTCCCGACCAACCCGAAGACGCCGCAGAACGGCAGCATGGCGAGCAGGCGCGCCCCCGGCTGGTCGAGGCCCGCCCGCACCGCCACCGGGCCGCCGTGGACGACGAGCGTGCGCTGCGGGTGGATGACCAGCTTCGGCCCCTTGGTCGTGCCCGACGTGGTGAAGAGGATGCACGGCAGGTCCGGCCCGGCCACATCCGCCGCCACATCCGCCGCCGCATCCGCCGCCGTGTCCGCAACCTCGTCCAGCCGCAACACGCTGGTCGGCCGGTCGAGGATGCGGCCCGCGTCCGCGGCGCCCGACGGATCGACGACGATGACGCTGCGCAGGTCGGGCACCGCGGCGGGGTCGAGCGCCGAGACGATGGCCCGGAAGTCGATGCGGCGGAACCCCGGCTGCAGGATCAGGTGCGTGGCGCGCGACTTCGTCAGCACGTACGCCAGCTCGCTGCTGCGGAAGCGCGTGTTGACCGACATCATCACCGCGCCCAGCCGTGCCAGCCCAAAGAACAGCGCCAGCCAGGTGACGCCGTTGGGCAGCCACACGGCGACCCGGTCGCCCTTGCGCACGCCGTGCCGGGCCAGCCATGCGGCGGCGCGCCGGGTCTCCGCCTCGAACTCGCCGTAGGTCCAGTGCCGGCCCCCGTCGATGAAGGCGGTATCGCCCGAACGCTCACGGGACAGCCGCGCGGCCAGGGACGGCAACGTTGCAGGCGACACCATCAACACGGCTCCTTCAGCGGTTCAGGGGGCGCATCGAATGCTTCGTCAGCAAACAATGGCACGCGGGGCGGATCGGCGCAACGCCCCTATGTTCCGTCTGATGAGCCCGAAAATCCCGCAACCTGAGCATGAATTTCGAATAAGAACCGAGCATATCAAAGCAGCAGTGTTCCACAATACGGAACCAAGCCGCCGCACGCGCATCCCCTCACTTCCCAGCTAGGGGACCGCCGCTCCCTCCGGTATGATGCCCGTCCATGACGCCCGCCTCCCCGCCCCCACCCTTGCTGGCCGCCTTGCTGGAAGCGGAACGCGCGCTCGGCCGGCTGGCGGAGGCCATGCGGAGCGAGGATCTGCGCACCCGCCTGTGGGCCGACGCCGCGCGGCGCGAGGCGTTCGCCGGGGCGCGGCTGGACAGCGTCGCGGTCGACCCCACCGACTTCATGATCGCCACGCTGGAGCCCGACCTCGTCCCCACCGCCGGCCGCAACGAGGCGCAGGCGGCGCACGCGCTGTGGCTCGGCGCGCTAACGGCGCAGGGCGGCCGGGCCCCGCAACCCCCGGCCCCGCCGGCCGGGGCGCCGGTCGGCGCCGCCGCCGCGGCGTGGCAGGCGGTGGCCGACCTGGAGAACCTGCTGGCAGACGACGCCCCCACGCCCGAAGCGGACAGCGAGGAGACCGCGCCAGCCTGGACCCCGCCGTGGCTGGAGGGCATCTGGCGCGCCACGCAGACCGGCATCTCCGGCCGCGATCCCCGCCGGCTCGCCTTCACCGACCGGCAGCGGGCGGAGGTTCGGGCGTTGCTGCGTCGCGCCGACGACGCGCTTGGAAGCCCGGCGCTGTACGGCGGCGTCCTGGCGCTCGACCTCCTGCTGCGCCCGCCGCCCGACCCGGCCTGGGCGGCACCGCTGGCGCGCCTGATCACCCCGGTGGCGCTGGCGCGGGCCTGCCGCGTGCCGGCGGTGTGGCTGCCCGCCTCCCCCACCTTGCTGGCCGAGCGCACGGGCCTGCGCATCGCGCTCGCCGCGGGCGAGGCGGACTGGCACGTCTGGCTCGCCAACGCGGTGGCCGAGGCGGCGCACCGGGAGCGGCGGCGCGCCCTGGCGCTCGACCAGGCGGCATCCGGATGGCGCCGGCGCGTCGGCGCACGGCGCAGCAACTCCCGCTTGCCCGACGTACTGGATTTCCTGTTCACCCAGCCGGCGCTGACCGTGCGGCGCCTGCAGCAGCACCTGGACACCACCTTCCGCGGCGCCCAACTCATGGTCGACGAGCTTGTGGAGGCCGGCATCCTGCGCGAGGTGACGCAGCGCGCCCTGGACCGCGTGTTCGTCGCGGTGGAACTGATGCCCTGAGCGGGCAACTCCTGAGCGGGCAACTGGACGCCATGGCTGGTCCGGCGTAAGGTCCCCGGCGTTTTCCACTGGCCCCAGCGCCCATAGCACCAGCACAAGGGATCGGCATGAAGTACGCCATCGTTCCGGTGACGCCTTTCGAGCAGAACTGCAGCATCCTGTGGTGCGAGGCCACGAAGAAGGCCGCCATCGTCGATCCCGGCGGCGACCTGGAGCGCATCCTGTACGCCGTCGAAAAGCTGGGCGTGACGCCGGAGAAGATCCTCGTCACGCACGGCCACATCGACCACGCCGGCGGCGTGAAGCCGCTGGCCGACCGCCTGGGCCTGCCCATCGAGGGGCCGCAGCGCGAGGACGCCTTCTGGATCGACGCCATGCCGCAGCAGTCCATGAAGTTCGGCTTCCCGCCCGCTCCGGCCTTCATCCCCGACCGCTGGCTGGACGACGGCGACACGGTGACGGTGGGCAACGAGACGATGGGGGTGATCCACTGCCCCGGCCACACCCCCGGCCACGTGGTGTTCCACCACGCCCCCAGCCATCTGGCGGTGGTGGGCGACGTGCTGTTCCAGGGCTCGATCGGCCGCACGGACTTCCCGCGCGGCAACCACGCCGACCTCATCCGCGCCATCACGACGAAGCTGTTCCCGCTGGGCGACGACATCGCCTTCATCCCCGGCCATGGCCCCATGGGCACCTTCGGCGAGGAACGCCTGACCAACCCGTTCCTGACCTGACTTGTCACCGGCACCGGCGCCGCGTCGGCGGTAGGATCCGCGCGCCCCTTCGCGCGCGGAGACCTCGCCCATGCCCACCGACCCTGTCGCCTCGCTGGCCGCTTCCCTGTCCGCCACCCTGTCCGACGACGTTGTGCTGACGCTGTCCGACTACCCGGATGAGACGCGGGAGGCGGCGCTGGCCGTGTACGACGAGATGATCACGCTCCTGCTGCTCGGCCAAGGCCTGAGCGCCGAGGAGGCCGCCCGCGCGTCGGCCGACATCGCCCGGCGGGTGCGCGCGCGGCTGGCGACGATGGCGGGGGCCGGGCGGGCGTAGACCCGCACCCCCATGCGACGTCGTATGTGACATGGGCCTCCCCCTTCCGGAAGGGATGCGGATCGGAAAACAAGGCCCACTGTTAGATATTCACGACAGTCCGCCGCCCGCCCCGAACCCGAGGAGAGCCGTCATTTCACCGACCATGATCCTGGTCGATATCCTGGGCGCCGTTGCCCTGCTGCTGTGGGGGCTGCGGCTGGTGCGCACGGGCGTGTTCCGCGCCTTCGGCCCCAGCCTGCGGCGCTGGGTGGCACTCGCGACGCGCAACCGCGCCAGCGCCTTCGCCGGCGGGCTGGCCGCGACGCTGGCCTTGCAGAGCAGCACGGCCACCGCCCTGATGGCCGCCTCCATGGCCGGGCAGCGGCTGCTGCCCACCGCCATGGCGCTGGCCGTCATGCTGGGGGCGGACGTCGGCACCAGCGTCGTGGCGATGCTGCTGGCGCTCGACCTGCGCTGGCTGTCGCCGGCCCTGATCCTGCTGGGCGGCGCCCTGTTCGCCACCGGCGACTCCAGCGGCCGGCGCCGCGCCGTCGCCCGCACCCTGGTCGGCCTGGGCCTCGTCCTGCTGGCGCTGCGGCTGCTGGCGGAAGCGACGGTGCCGGTGCGCGAGTCCGAACTGATCCACGCCGTGCTGTCCAGCCTGGGCGCGGCCCCGGTGCTGGCGCTGCTGGCGGCGGCCGGGTTGACGGTGGTCACCCACTCCAGCCTCGCCGTGGTGCTGCTGGTCGCCTCGCTGGCGGCGGCCGGGTTCCTCGACGTGGCCGGGGCGACGGCCATGGTGCTGGGCGCCAACCTGGGCGGCGCGCTGCCGCCGCTCCTCGCCACGCTGAAGGACGACGCGCTGGCGCGGCGCGTGCCCTTCGGCAACCTGCTGATGCGCGGCGCCGGTGCGGCGGCGGCGCTGCCCTTCACCACGCTGCTGCCGCAGGGCGCTGCCGACGCGCACGCCGTCATGCTGCTGCACGTCGCCTTCAACGTCGGTCTGGCGGTGCTGCTGCTGCCACTGGTCGGACCGGTGGCGCGGCTCACCGCCGGCCGCTTCCCGCACGCCGAGGACGCCGACGACGCCACGCGCCCCCGCCACCTGGACGAATCCGCGCTGGAGGCCCCCTCCGTCGCCATCGCCTGCGCGGCGCGCGAGACGTTGCGCCTGGGCGACGTGGTGGAAGACATGCTGCGCCGCAGCCTGGACGTGCTCCGCCATGACGACGAGCGCGCCATCGCCGATCTCAGCCGCATGGACGACGCGGTGGACGCGCTGCACACGGCGATCAAGCTCTACCTCGTCAAGCTCGGCCGCGAGCAGCTCGACGAGGCGGACGGCAAGCGCGTCGGCGCCATGATGGCCTTCGCCATCAATCTGGAGCACGTCGGCGACATCATCGACAAGAACCTGATGGAACTGGCGGCCAGGAAGATCCGCCACCGCCTGCACTTCGCCGACGACGATTTCCGCGCCATCGAGGAACTGCACGCCCGCACGCTGGGCAACCTGCGCACCGCGCTCGGCGTCTTCCTGTCGGAGGACCGCCGCCTGGCCCGCGCGCTCATCGCCGAGAAGGACGCCATTCGCGCGCTGGAGCGGGCCAGCGCCGACCGCCACCTGGACCGCGTGCGCCAGGGCCGGGCCGAATGCATCGAGACGAGCGCTTTGTTCCTCGACGTGCTGCGCGACCTGAAGCGCATCAACGCGCACGTCGCCTCGGTGGCCTACCCGATCCTGGACCAGAGCGGCGAGCTGCGCGGCAGCCGGCTGCGGACGACCGCCCCCTCCCCCGCCGCCGAGCAAGGGAGGGGGTTGGGAATCAACCCCTCTTCTTGATATCCGGGGTCGTGACGTCCAGCGTCAGCGGCGGCGGGCTGGCCAGCGTCTGGAAGACGACGCAATAGCGTTCGGTCAGCTTGGTCAGCGTGTCGATGCGCTCCTGCGGCTCGTCGGTGTCCAGGTCGAAGCGCAGGCGGATGGCGCGGAAGCCCACCGGCGCCTCCTTCGACACGCCCAGCGTGCCGCGGAAGTCCAGGTCGCCCTCGGCCGACACGGTGCCGCCGCGCAGTTCCATGCCCAGCGCCGTCGCCACCGCCTTCAGCGTCACGCCGGCACAGGCCACCAGCGCCTCCAGCAGCATGTCGCCGGAGCACGCGAAGGTACCGGGTCCGCCGGTCGCCGGGTGCAGCCCGGCGGTGACCAGCGCGCGGCCCGTCTCCACCTTGCAGGCGATGTGGGAGTCGTCGAGTTCACCCTTCGCCGTCAGCGTGATGACGGCGGCGTCCGGCGCCTCCTTGTACTTGTCCTTGAGCGGGGCCTGCAGGGCCCGCAGTTCCTGGGCGTCCATTCCTCTCCTCGTGTGTTTGTGCGTCTGAACCCTACGGTACGTCAGATCGCCGCCGCGGGGAACGCTTCCTCGCCGGGGTGGCGGTCGCGGAAGGCGCGGCTCAGCTCGCCCAGCAGGCGGTGTTTCCAGTCCTCGAACAGCGGGTCCATGCGGTCGCGCGGGCGCGGCAACGAGGGTGCGGCCACCGTCTGGACGCGCCCCGGTCCCGGCTGCATCACCACCACGCGGTCGGACAGCACCAGCGCCTCCTCGATGTCGTGGGTGACCAGCACCATGGTCGGCCGGTCGTACGACCACAGCTCCAACAGGTGGTCCTGCAGATCGTACCGCGTCAGCGCGTCCAGCGCGCTGAACGGCTCGTCCAGCAGCAGCACGGAGGGCCGCCCGACCAGCGCGCGGGCCAGGGCGGCGCGCTGCGCCATGCCGCCGGACAGCTCGCGCGGCCAACAGTCGGCGAAGCGGGCGAGGCCGACGCGGGCCAGCGCCTCGTCCGTGCGGGCCTTCTGCTCGGCCTTCGGCAGATGGCGGATGCCGAAGGCGACGTTGGCGCGGATGCTCAGCCACGGCATCAGCCGCGGCTCCTGGAAGACGAAGCCGATCTCGTCGCGCGGGCTGCACACCTCGCTGCCGTTCAGCACCACCCGCCCCGCCGTCGGCGCCTCCAGCCCGGAGACGACGCGCAAGAGCGTGCTCTTGCCGCAGCCCGATCCGCCGACAATGCCCAGGATCTCGCCCGGCCGCACGGCCAGGTCGATGCCGCTGAGCGCCAGATGGCCGTTGCCGTAGCGCTTGGACAACCCCTCGATGCTCAGCATCCTATGCCTCCGGCTTGAAGGAATCCTGCCAGCGCAGCAGCGGGCGGGACAGCGCGGCCAGCAGCCCGTCGGTCAGCTTGCCCAGCACCGCGAAGGTGACGATGGAGGCGAGGATCAGTTGCGGCTGCCCGGTCATCTGCCCGTCGGTCAGCAGAAAGCCCAGCCCCTCGCTGGCCCCCATGAACTCGGCCGCCACCACGAACATCCAGCCCAGCCCCAGCCCGGCCCGCAGCGCGATGACGTAGCTGGGCAGCGTGGCCGGCAGCAGCACGCGCCACACCAGTTCGAACCCCGACAGGCGGAAGATGCGCCCGACCTCCACCAGCTTGCGGTCCACCCCCAGGATGGCTCCCGACAGGGCCAGATAGATGGGGAAGAAGACGCCGACGGCGATGAGGATCACCTTGGACGTCTCGAAGATGCCGAACCACAGGATGAACAGCGGGACCCACGCGATCGACGGGATCGACCGCAGGGCCTGCAGCATCGGGTCGAGCAGCGTGCGCGCCAGCGTCGAATAGCCGGTCAGCGCCCCCAGCACCGTCCCCGCCAGCACGCCGAACAGGAAGCCGGCGCCGACGCGGCCCAGCGTGGCGATCACGTGCGTGGTCAACTCGCCGGACGTCGCCAGCCCCCACAGGGTGACGAGGATGCGCGATGGCGGCGGCAGCAGCCGCCCGTTGCCCCACCCTTGCGCCACCGCCAGCTCCCAACCCAGAGCGAGCGCGACCGGGACGAGGAGGGCGAGGAGCGTTCCCGACACCGCCCCCCACCCGGCCTGCGCTTGTGCTCGGCCACCCTCCCCCGCTGACGCAGGGGAGGGGGTGTCGGCCGCGCCTTCCGTCAACGTGGTCACTGCGTCAGCGCCTTCGCGAAGCCCGGATCGATCAGCGCGTCGGCCGCCGCCTTCACGTCGACGTCGGCGCGCAGCACGCCGGCCTGCTGGAGCGCCAAGCCGGCCTCGACGATGGTGGCCTTCTGCGTGTCGCCGATGGCGGAATGGCTGAGGTCCGTGCGCTCGAGCTGACGGGCGGCGACCGGCTCCGACAAACGGGCGGCGGTGGCGATGGAGGTCTTCAGCTCGGCCGGGTTGGCGAGCGCGTAGGCCCGCGCCTTCTCATAGGCGCGCAGCACGCGGCCGACCAGCTCGGGGTTTTCCTTCGCGAACTCCTCGCGGACGTTCAGGATGCCCCAGGTGTTGGCCCCGGCGTTGCGGTAGAAGAGCTTGGCGCCGTTGTCCAGCTCGGCCTGCGCCATCAACGGGTCGAGGCCCGCCCAGGCGTCCACGTCGCCCTTCTCCAGCGCGAGGCGGCCGTCCTGGTGCTGGAGCAGCACCAGCTTCACGTCCTTGTCGGTCAGCCCGTGCGCCGCCAGCGTGCGCACCAGGAAGATGTGCGGGTCGGTGCCGCGGGTGACGGCGACGCGCTTGCCCTTCAGGTCCTCGACCTTGGAGACCGTGCCGTTGGGGCCGGTGACCAGCGCCGTCCACTCGGGCTTGGAATAGACGTAGACCGACTTGACCGGGTTGCCGTTGATACGGCCGATCAGCGCCGCCGCGCCCGCCGTGGAGCCGAAATCCAGGCTGCCGGCGTTCAGGAACTCCAGCGCCTTGTTGGAGCCGAGGCTCAACACCCACCGCACGGTGATGCCGTCCTTCTTCAGCTCCTCCTCCAGGAATCCCTTCTCCTTCAGCACCAGGCTGACCGGGTTGTAATAGGCGTAGTCGAGGCGGATTTCGCTGACCTTGCCGGCCGCGTGGGCGTCACCCGGCAGGCTGGCGGCGGCGCCGGCGACCAGGGCGGCGGCAAGGACGAGGCGGCGGGACAGGGACACGGACATGACAGACCTCCAGCGTTCCCGCACCCGGCTGCGCCGGGCGGGTGGTGTTTACAGGAGGCGGGGGATGGCCCCGCCGCTGCGCTTCAGGCGACTGGGCGGGGAATGCCCACGCGCTTTAGCTGCATTTTTAGCGCGCCCGCAAGCTGATGGCTCAAATCGGCGCGTGCTTTTGTTTTATTATTCCTGTGAATTACCGTCAATCAGAAAAATAACACAATCCAATACAGTTATTTGGGCGCCGGACACCGCTCACCGATAGGTCCATTGTCCCATCACAAGCCCGCATCGCGGCGCCCTACGCATTTCCGTCATTCCCCGAAGTGAGGATCACCGAACCGAAGTGATGCCTAGCCCGTCACCGGCGCCATCGGGACAATGCCGTTGTCCGCCGAAGCGGGCCACAAGCGGGAGTGCGGCATGAAGGTCATCATCCAGATCCCCTGCTTCAACGAGGAGGCGGCGCTGCCCGTCACCTGCGCGGAGCTGCCCCGCTCCCTGCCCGGCGTCGACACCGTGGAATGGTTGATCATCGACGACGGCTCCACCGACCGCACGGTGGAGGTGGCGCGGGCCTGCGGCGTCGACCACGTTGTGACGCTACCGGCGCACCAGGGGCTGGCGAAGGCGTTCGTGGCCGGGCTGGACGCAGCGCTTCGGGCCGGCGCCGACATCATCGTGAACACCGACGCCGACAACCAGTACTGCGCCGCCGACATCGAAAAGCTGGTGGCTCCCATCCTGGCGCGCCGCGCGCAGATCGTCATCGGCGCGCGGCCCATCGACAACATCGACCACTTCTCGCGCGGCAAGAAGCTCTTGCAGAAGCTCGGAAGCTGGGTGGTGCGGGCGACCAGCGGCACCAGCGTGCAGGACGCGCCCAGCGGCTTCCGCGCCTTCAGCCGCGAGGCGGCGATGCAGCTCAACGTCTTCAACGGGTACACCTACACGCTGGAAACCATCATCCAGGCCGGGCAGCGCGGCATCGCCACGCTGTCCGTACCGGTGCGCGTCAACGGCGACCTGCGCCCGTCGCGCCTCGTCAAGAGCATCGGCAGCTACGTCACGCGGTCGCTGCTGGTGATCCTGCGCATCTTCAGCATCTACCGGCCGCTGCGCTGGTTCCTGCTGGTGGGCGGGGTGCCGTTCTCGCTGGGCATGCTGCTGGGTGTGCGCTGGCTGGTCCTCTTCGCCATCGAGGAGGGGCCGACCTACCACATCCCCAGCCTGATCCTGGCGGCGGTGCTGCTGCTGATGGGCTTCCTGATCTGGGTCGTCGGCATGATCGCCGACCTCATCTCGGTCAACCGCGTGCTGCTGGAGGAAATCCGCTACCGCCTGCGGCAGGCCGAACTGCGGCAGGCCGAGATGCAGGCGCCCGACCGCCGGCCGCTCGGCCGAACCGGCTCCAACCGCGCGGCGTGACGGCCGTCTGCCCATGAAAAGGGCCGTGCACATCGCCGTCGGCGTGCTGATCCTGGCGGCGCTCTACGCGCAGGTCGATCCCGCCGCGGTGGCCGGCAGCCTCGTGCGCAGCTCGCCTTTGTGGCTGGCGGCGGGGCTGGCGCTGTCGGTGCCGATCACCGTCGCCATGGCCCTGCGCTTCACCCTGCTGTTCCCCGCCGGCCGGGGCATCGGCGCCGGCCGGGGCATCGGCCTGGGCGAGGCGGTGCGGCTGGTGCTGATCGCCGGCACGCTGAACCTCGTCCTGCCGTCCAACATGGGGCAGATCGCCAAGGCTTACCCGCTCAGCCGCCGCAGCGGCTTCCCCCTGGCGCAGGCGGTGGCGACGGTGGTCGCCGAGAAGGGCTGGGACACGGTGGCCCTGCTGCTTTGGTGCCTGCTCGGATTGATCGCGGCGGGAAGCGCCGTGCCGTTCCGCGTGCCGGCGCTGGCCGCCGTCGCCGGGCTGCTCGCCGCCGGGCTGGTCGCGCTCACCTGGGCCGGGGCGACGCGCGCCGCCCTGCTGGCCGCCGCACGCCGTCTTCCGGACAAAGTGGCCACGCGGATCACGGCGCTGGCCGACGCCTGGGGCGGGGTGATCGGCCGCTTCTGGCACCACGGGCGGCGGGCAGCGGCGGTGATCGGGCTGTCGCTGCTCATCTGGTTCCTGTCGCTGGGGCAGGTCTGGCTGTTCACGGTGGCGCTGGGCGCCGGGGTGCCCTTCGTCGCCTGCCTGTCGCTGGCGCCGCTGGCGATCCTGGTCGGGCTGCTGCCGGTCACCATCGGCGGTGTCGGCACGCGCGACGCGGCGCTGGTCCTCCTGTTCCAGCCGTTCATGGACGGCGGCACGGCGGCGGCGCTGGGCGTGCTGTGCACTCTGCGCTACCTGCTGCCTGCCATCGCCGGACTGCCGCTGGTGCGCCAGTTCCACGGCCCAGCCGGGACCGGCGCCGCCGTTCCGGACCGCTAAGGAGGAAGGGAACGGCCATGCCCGCCCGCCTGCCCGCCACCGTCCTGGCCCTCGTGCTGTCCACGGCGCTGCTCTGCCTGCCGGCGCTGTACAATGGCTTCCCGCTGGTGTTCAGCGACACCGGCACCTACATCGCCCAGGCCTTGCAGGGTTTCGCCGGGGGCAACCGGCCGGTGTTCTACAGCCTTTTCATGATGCCGCTGCACGGCGGCGGCGTGTCGCTGTGGCCGGTGGTGGTGGTCCAGTCCCTCATCGTCGCGCACCTGCTGCATCTGGTCATCCGCGTGGCGGTGCCCGGCGCCGGCCCGTGGTGGACGCTCGCGGCGGCGGCGCTGCTCACCGTCGGCACCAGCCTGCCCTGGCACACCGGCCAGCTCATGCCCGACGTCTTCACGTCCGTGCTGATCCTGACCGCCTTCCTGCTGGGTTTCGGACTGGACCGGCTGAGCCGGCTGGAGGCCGCCTACCTCGTCCTCCTCGCCACCGGCGCCGTGGCCGTCCACTTCTCGCACGTGCCGCTGGCGGTCGGGCTGCTGCTGGTCGTGCTGGCGGTGCGGCTGGCCCGGCGCGACGCGGCGGCGGCCGTCGTGCGCGCGGCGCTGGCCCTGGCGGTGCCGGTGGTGCTGGCGGTCGCCGCCATGGTCTCCGTCACCGCCGCCGCGCATGGCGAGGCGCGGCTGGCCCGCGACGGCGACCTGTTCCTGCTGGCCCGCATGCTGAGCGACGGCCCGGCGCGCGACTACCTCGCCGACGTCTGTCCGGCCAAGCCCTACCGGCTGTGCCCCTACCTGGACGGGATCACCCCCGATTCCAACGACTTCCTGTGGAAGCCCGACAGCCCGCTGTACAAGGCCGGCGGCCCGCAGGCGGTGCGGGAGGAGGCGGCGGCGATCATCCGCGGCACACTGGCCGCCTATCCCGGCCGCCAGGTCCTGGCGGCGCTGCGCAACTTCGCCGAGCAGTTCGTCACAGCCCGCAGTGCCGACCGCCTGCACCCCTTCATCGGCGAGGACGTGCAGCCCGACCCCAGCATCCGCCAGCACTTCCCCGCCAGCCACGCGGCCTACACGGCGTCCCTGCAAAGCACCGGGCAACTGCCGATCGACGCGATCCGCCGCCTGCACGGCCCGCTGACCCTGGCCGGTGCGGCGGCGGCGGCGGCAGGGTTCGCGTGGTTCCTGCGCCGGGGCGAGCGGCATGGGACGGCGCTGTTCGTGGTGATCCTGGCCGGGCTGATGGGCAACGCCTTCATCACCGGCGCCTTGTCCAGCGTGCGCGACCGCTACCAGTCGCGCGTGGTCTGGCTGGTCGTCTTCTTCGCCCTGGTCGCCGGCCTGTCGGCCATCCTGTCGCGCCAAAAGGAAAGGGGCCGGCAGCGCGTGCTGCCGGCCCCCGAGGGCGTACCGAACCGCTGACCCTTAGGCGACGGTGGCGCCCGACAGGTCGTGCTGGTCGAACAGCGGGTCGACGTGCAGGGCGTTCAGAACCGCCGCGTCGAACGTCGTGGCCTGCGCCGCCGCGGCTTCGGCGGAGATCGCCGGGGCCTGCTGCATGGCCACGTGGTTCCACAGGTCCACCGAGCCCGCTTCCGCCGGGGCCGCCGACGCCACCGGCGCCGTGGCGTGGAAGTAGTCCTTGGTCGGGTTGAACGTCAGCGTGCCGTTCCAGTACATGCCGCTCTGGCCGGGGATCACGTCCTGGCCGTCGAGCGCGTACTTGTCGTAGGTGACGCCGGTGGCGGTGGAGGCCATGGCCTTGCCGTCCACGGCGATGCCCTTGATGTGCAGGTTGCGGTCCACGCCGTTGATCACGGCGTCGTTGTCGTACTGCACCTGGATCTTGTGCGCCGCGTCCTGCGTCAGGCTTGCCTTGAAGGTGTAGGGCTGCGAGGTGGTGTTGTTGGCCGTGGCCTCGCCGATCTGCTTGCCGTCCACCAGCACCTTGAAGTGCCCGCCGACGCCGCTCGCCAGGTTGGAATGCGCGTTCACTGTGATGGTGTTGGTCGCCGTCGCGCCGGTGGCCGGAGCGCTCGGCGCCGTGGTGGTCGCCGGGCCGATGACGTTGGTGCCGACCTTCAGCGCCGACGCCGTGACGTTGTCCAGCGTCAGCACGGTCTGCGAAGCACCTGCACCCGTCGGGCCGTCCACGTCCACGCGCACTTCCGTGCTCGTGCCGACCTGGACGAAGCTCAGCCCGTTGGCCGGCAGCGTCTTGCCCGCGGCCTTCAGCGCGTCGATCATCGGCGTCAGGTCGATCTTGTCCTCGGTCGCCTTGAAGTCGACGACGCGGTCGGTGCCGGTGCCCAGCTTGTCCACCACGAAGGTGTCCGCACCCGCCTCGCCGAACAGCTTGTCGTCGCCGCCGCGGCCGACCAGGCGGTCGTTGCCCGCACCGCCCAGCAGCACATTGGTGCCGTCGTCGCCGCTGATGGTGTCGTTGTAGTTGGTGCCGACCACGCGCTCGAACATGCTGACGGTGTCCGTGCCCGTGCCGCCGGTCACCGTCTTGGCCAGCAGGTCCACCTTCACCGCCGCCGTCCCGTCCGAGAGGTCCAGCGTATCGTAGCCCGTGCCGCCGTCGAGCACGTCGTTGCCCGAACCGCCCTTGATGACATCGTTGCCGGCCAGGCCGCTGATGGTGTCGTTGCCGCCCTGGCCCGACAGCGTGTCGTTGCCGGTCGTGCCCTGCATGGTATCCGCACCCGAGGTGCCGACGGAGCCGGTGCTGGGCGTCGGCGCCGGAGTGGGCGTCGGCGTCGGGGTCGGCGACGTGGGCATCGAGCCGGCCGTGCCGGACCACACGCCGTCGGTGTCATTGTTGGTGTTGACCAGCCCCTCGCCCTGGCCCGAATTGACGCGCAGCCAGTTCGTCGTCTCGAAGACGTTGTCCTTCAGCGTGATGTTCTTCGTGTTGAACACGTCGTGGTACATCGAGCTGCGGGCCAGCTCGACGGTGGCGCCGTAGCTGTTCTCCGGGTGCAGGAAGTTGTTCTGGGCGACCGCGTTCTGGGCGCCGATGAACATCAGCGCGCGCTGGCCGACCGAGTGCACCTCGTTGCCGATGACCTGGATGTCCTTGGCCTCGTAGGTGTCATAGCCCGGGCGGAAGAACTCCACGCCCGTCCAGCCGCCGATCTTGATGGCGTCGACCGAGGCGTTGTGCACCAGGTTGCCTTCCACCAGCACGCGGGTGGAGCCGCCCTTGACGGTCAGCGCGTTGTCGCTGGTGACGCCTTCGATGTGGTTGTAGGCCAGCACCGAGTCATTGGTGGCGACGAAGTCGATGCCCTGGCCGCCCGACCCCTTGGTGTGGTTGTTCACCACCCAGATCTTGTCGGCCTGGGAGATCTTGATGCTGTCCTGGCCGCTGCTGAGCACCGTGTTGTCGCGGATGACGACGTTCTTCACCAGCTTGGAGAAGTCGCTGCCCTGCTGCGAGAACTGGATGCCGTTCGAGTTGCCGGCGCCGTCGACCGTGAAGCCCTTCACGACGATGTCGTGCACGCCCAGGCCCTTGACGGTGGACACGCTCTGGTCGGTGGCGCGGATGGTGGCCTTGCCGACGCCGTCGGCGGAAATGAGCTGGATCGGGGCGTCCGGCGTGCCGCTGTTGTAGAAGCGCACGTTGCCGTCGTACGTGCCCGCCTTCACCATCACCGCGGTCCCCGGCGTCGCCTTGTCGAGCGCCGTCTGGATCGACCGCAGCGGAGCGGACTCCGAGCCGCTGTTGGCGTTGTTGCCGGTCGGGGAGACCCACAGATATCGGGTCGGCGTCACGTTCGAGAAAAGAATTTCGTTCACGTCGAACTCCATGCATGTCGCTGCATTGCTTGTCGCCAGGAGCATAGCCAGACACGCACTGACCCAGTAAGGGCGATATTTGAGGCATTTTTCGGGGACTCTCATATCTCATTCCCGATAAAGGCTTTTGACTCAAGAAACGCCACCGCCGTCTTCTAACCTCGTTCGATATCTTGGCGCGGCCAGCACCCGCAAAGCGTTTGGCGGATGTGGGAATGCTCCCGACGGGGGCGCCGCTCATCCGACCGCCGACCGCGATGGGCGATCTTCTCTCCCTTTGGGACTCCGTACCTGTCTGTATCACTACCTCTAGGACTCCCAACCCGTTGCCCTCCGCCGAACGGAGGTGACCATCGCTTACCGTGCGGCAGGACATCGACCGAATTCGGTACGGCCGCGCACCCACTCCGCACGAAGACGGACCGTCGCATTGCGAATTTACCGGCCTGTGCGAATGCCGCACCTTTTTCAGTGAAGAAATCACCCGTCATCTCGGAAGCAAGGACAGCCGTGCCGACAACGCAACTGTTCCGAGAACGCCACTATGGCTGCATTCGATATGAATGGGCGCCGCCCCACCGCCAGCCCTCGACTTGATGGCGGCGCAAGCGTGGTCTGCGGCCAAATACAAAACAAGAAGGGAAAAGAGGAACGGGCGATACCGCCCGTATCCGTTCCCGCCGCCATTGATGTCACCATCGACCGGGCTCCGCCCGGCGCCGACGGTCCGCTGCGCTCGGCCGGGCTGGTGGCGCAGGCGCTGGTGCTCGCCGGCGATCTCATCGTGCTGTCGCTGGCGTCCGCCGCCCTGGTGTGGCCGAACGTGGCGTGGTCGAACGCCGCCGTCCCGCGTCTGGCCGGCACCGGCGCCGGAGAGGCGGCGGTGGCCGCCGCGGTGATGGCCGGGCTCTATGCCTTCAAGCTCCTCGGCCTTTACCGCCTGGAACGGCTCGACCGCATCGCCGACCAGATCGTGGCGCTGCTGCTGGGCAGCGCCATCGCCGCCGTGCTGCTGCTGGCGGTGGACCACTGGCTCGCCCGGTCGGGCGGCTGGCCGGGCAACCGGGTCGCCGCCTGGTTCATTATGGTGGCGCTGGGCACCCTGCTGGTGCGACGGATGTGGGCGCAGGAGTTGGCGGGCTGGCGCCGCGCCGGCCGCTTCGCGCGCCGCGTGGCGGTGGTCGGCGCCGGGGAGGCGGGCGGCAACCTCGTCGACCGTCTTGCGGCACGGGGTCCTGCCGCCATCCACATCGTCGGCGTCTTTGCCCACGGCGCCGGAACACCGCCCGACACCGTGCGCGACCAGCCGGTCCTGGGCGGCCTCGACGCGCTCCCCCTCCGTCTGCGCGAGAACCCGGTGGACGATGTGATCGTCGCGCTGCCGTGGACATCCGGCGCGGACCTGCGCGCCGCGATCGAGGCGGCGTGCCGCCTGCCCGTCGACGTCTGGCTGCTGCCGGACCCGCGCGACGTTCCCCTTGGCGCCGTGGCGACGCTGCGCTTCGCCGGACTGCCCATGCTGCACGTCGCCCGCCGGCCGCTCGGCGGCTGGAGCGCCGTGATGAAGCGCGCGGAGGACCTGCTGCTGGCCGGTTCCCTGCTCCTCGTCACCGCACCGCTGATGGCGCTGATCACCGCTGCGATCATGCTCACCGACCGCGGCCCGGTCTTCTTCCGGCAGGAGCGGTTCGGGTTCAAGAACCGGGTCATCCGCGTGTGGAAGTTCCGCACCATGTACGCCGACCGCAGCGATCCGTCGGGTGGCTGCCGCACCGTGCGCAACGACCCGCGCGTCACGCCGCTGGGCCACTGGCTGCGCCGCTTCAGCCTGGACGAGCTGCCGCAACTCTTCAACGTGCTGCGCGGCGAGATGTCCATCGTCGGCCCGCGGGCGCACGCGGTGGCCATGCGGGTGGGGCACGTGCCTTATGACCAGCTCATCGCCGAATACGCCGCGCGCCACCGCGTCCTGCCGGGCATGACGGGATGGGCGCAGGTCAATGGACTGCGCGGCGAAATCGACACGCCGGAAAAGGCCCGCAAGCGTGTCGAGTACGACCTCGCCTACATCGAGAACTGGTCGATACTCCTCGACCTCAATATCATCGCACGGACCGCGATGATCATCTTCAAGGATGATAACGCCTACTGAAGAACGACTTCGCATCCGGAGCAGCAGCATGAATCCGATCACGCTTTTCTTGCAGGACCTGAACGGCGGCGGGGCGGAGCGCGTCATGCTGCAGCTCGCCAACGGGCTGGCCGGGCGCGGGCGGACGGTCGACCTGCTGCTGGTCAACCCGGTCGGTCCCTACCGCTCCACCGTGTCGCCGTCGGTGCGCGTCGTTCCGCTGGGATCCGGCCGCACGCTGGCGGCGGTGCCCGCCGTCGCCCGCTACCTGCGCGCCACGCGCCCGGCGGCCCTGGTCTCGGCGCTGCCGCACGTCAACGTGGCGGCCGTGCTGGCGCGCACGCTGTCGCGCACCGGCACCACCACCATCGTCACCGAACACAGCCAGCCCGGACAGGCGCGGCGGAACGCCAGGACGGCGGCGGTGCGGCTGGCGCACCGTCTGGTCCCGCTGGCCTACCGCTCGGCCGACGCGGTGGTCGCCGTATCCGGCGGCGTGGCGGAGGAACTGGCCGCCACCACCGGCCTGGACGCGCGGCGCATCGCCGTGATCCCCAACGCCGTCGTATCCGACGAAATGCTGCGCCGCGCCGCCGCGCCCGTCGGGCACCCGTGGTTCCAGGACGGCGCCATGCCCGTCATCGTGTCGTGCGGGCGCCTCGCCTGGCCGAAGGACTTCGGCACGCTGCTTCGCGCCTTCACCCTGCTGCGCCGCGAGCGGCCGGCGCGCCTGATGATCCTGGGCGAGGGGCCGGACCGCGCGGCGCTGGAGCACTTGGCCGCCCGCCTGGGCGTCGCCGACGACGTCGCCCTGCCCGGCTTCGTCGACAACCCCTTCGCCTTCATGTCCAAAGCGGCGACCTTCGTCCTCGCCTCCGTGTCCGAAGGGATGCCCACCGTGCTGATCGAGGCGATGGCCTGCGGCACGCCGGTGATCGCCAGCGACTGCACCGCCGGCCCGCGCGACCTGCTGGAGGGCGGACGGCTCGGCCGGCTGGTCCCCGTCGGCGACGCCGAGGCGCTGAGCCTCGCCCTGCACGACACGCTGGATCGACGGCCCGATCCGGAGGCGGCGCGGGCCAAGGCATGGCGCCATTCCGTCGACAACGCCGTCGACGCCTACCTCGACGTGATGTCCGGCTGCGGCGGCGCACGCCGGGCTCCCAGGGACGAAGCCGCGGGAGAACGCGTATGAAGACCTTCCTGCCCGACACCATCGATCTGGGCGACGTCCCCTCTTCACCCGGCGCGTCGGGTCCGACACTGGGCATGCACCAGCTCCTCAAGCTGTTGCGCCGCAACATCTGGCTGCTGATGGCCATCGTCGCGGCGATCACGGTGCCGGCGACCTACGTCATCCTCTCGCTGCCGCCGTCCTACACCGCGGCCGGCTCGCTGATGGTGGCGCCGTCCGAGCCCACCGCCTTCGATCCCCAGTCGCTGTTCTCGATCAAGCCGGAATCGGTGTCGGTGAACAACGAGATCCAGGTGCTCTACTCGCCCGAACTCGCCGGCCGCGTCGCCGCCCGCACCGGCTTCACCGGGACCGAGGCGGCCAGCGAGCCCGATCCGCTGACGCGCGCCATCGCCGCCGTGCGCGCGGCGATGCGCACCGCGAAGCGGACGGTCGTCGAATGGCTCGGCCTGCCACGGTTCGAAAGCGCCGGCGGCCGCACCGACGCCGCCACCGAGGCGCTGCTCGATTCCCTCAAGGTGCGCCCGATCGAGCGTTCCCGCGCCGTGGAGGTGCTGTTCACCTCGCAGGACCCGGAGCTGGCGCGGCGCATCGTCGACACGCTGATGGAGATGTACCTCGCCCAGCAGGTCGACAACCGCATCAGGGCCGTGCAGGCCACCAGCCTGTGGCTGTCCCAGCGCCTGGAGGAGCTGCAGGCCCAGGTCCGCCGCCAGGAGGAGGCGGTCGAGGCGTTCAAGGCGCGCAGCGCCCCGGACAGCAGCAATCTCTCGCTCATCCAGGCCCAGATCGCCGAGAGCAACGCCCAGCTCGCCCGCGCGCAATCCGAGGCCGCCGGCTTCCTGGCGCAGCGCGACCGTGCCGAGGCCGCCATCCGCCAGCAAGGCCCGCGCGGCATCTTCGGCGTGATCCGCTCGCCGCTGGCCGACTCCCTGCGCGAGCAGGAAACCCGCCTGCGCGCGTCGGAGGCGGAGGCCAACAGCGGCTACGGCACCTCCCACCCGCGGGTGCGCAACATCCGCTCTGAGATCGCCATCCTCACCGGCCAGGTGAACCGCGAGGCCGCCGACCTCTACACCCAGGTGGAAACGGCGGCGGCCATGGCGGCGGGGCGCGTGCGCGCGCTGGAATCCACGCTGGCCGGCCTGCACGACAAGGCGCAGGCGATCGGCGCCACCGCCGCCGAGCAGCGCGCCCTGGAACGCGAGGCGGAGGCCAGCCGGCTGGTGCTGAAGCGCTTCCTGGAGCGCTACGAGGAGATGGAGCAGGGCAGCGCCAACCAGTCGAACGCCTGGGTCATCCACTCCGCCTTCGTGCCGTCCCGCCCGACCGGGCCGAAGACCAAGCTGCTGCTGGGCGCCGCCTTCATCGGCTCGCTCGTCCTCGGGCTCATCGTGGTGGGCTGGCGCGAGCTGGTGCGCCGCGGCGTCGCCGGCCACGACGACGTGGAGGAGCTGCTGGGCCGCCCCTGCTTCGGGCTGGTGCCACGCCTGCCGGCGCACGCCTTCGCCGCGCGCGCGCCGCAGGACCATGTGCTCGACCACCACTTCTCGCCGTATGCGGAGGCGCTGAAGCACATCCTGGTGTCCATCGACATCGCCGCGGCGGACCGGCCGCGCGGGCGCACCGTGCTCGTCACCTCGGCCCTGCCGGCGGAGGGCAAGAGCACGCTGGTCGCCTCGGCCGGCCGGCTGTGCGCCGCCATGGGCGGACGCGCGCTGGTCATCGACTGCGACCTGCGGCGCCCGGCCATCGCGCGCCTCCTCAAGGTGCCGCGCAAGTCCGGCCTGGCCGAGTACCTGGAGGGCTCCGCCACGCTGGAGGAGACGATCTCCGAGGATCCCAAGTCGGGCCTCGTCTTCATCTCCGCCGGGGCCGCCACGATCCAGACCTCGGCGCTGCTCCAGTCGCGCCGGATGCAGGACCTGATCGAGCTGGCGGCGCGGCAGTTCGACATCGTGCTGATCGACGCCCCGCCCGTTCTGGCCGTGCCGGACGCGCGCGTGCTGGCCCGCCACGTCCAGGTCTGCGTCGTCGCCGCGCGCTGGCTGCAGACCAAGCGGTCGGTGCTGAAGATGGCGGTCGACCGGCTGGCGCAGTCGGGCGCGGCCAGCCTGGGCGTCGTGCTGTCCAACGTCGACCTGGGCAAGGCCGCCGTCTACGGCAGCGAGTCCATGGAGTACCTGTCGGACGTCCGCGGCTACGGCGCCACGTCGCGGCTGCGCGCCATCACCATCGATGGCGGCATGGACGGGGGACGGGCCGCGTCATGAGCCTTGCCGCCGTCCCCCGGACCGCTCCGCGAACCGCCCCCCCTACCGGGACCCGCACCACCCGGACCCGCGACCAGCAGGGGCTGGCCGGCACGGCCGAGGCCGTCTTCCTGGTCCTGACCCTGTTGCTGATGAGCGGCGCGCTCGGCCCCTTCTACGTCGACACCACGGCCGACAAGGAGTTGAGCGAGGGCAATCCGGTCTTCCAGCTTCTGTCGGGCACCGCCTACGTGATCGCCGCCATGCTGCTGGTCGGCCGTCTGGGCGAGGCCGTGCGCCTCGCCCGGCAGAGCTGGCCGCTGGTGGCGCTGGTGGGGCTGGCGCTCTTGTCGGCCACGTGGTCGGCGACGCCGGAGGTGACGTTCCGCCGCGCCACGGCGCTGGCGCTCACGCTGATGCTGGCGCTCTGTCTCGCCTGCCGGGTGCCGCCGGCCCGCTTCCTGCGCCTGCTGGGCTGGACGATGCTGATCGTCGCCGTGGGCAGCATCGTCGCGGCGCTGGCGGTGCCGTCGATCGGCCAGCACACCGTCACCAACTTCGCCGGGCTGTGGCGCGGCCTGCTGCTGCACAAGAACTCGCTGGGCCGGGTCATGGCGCTGGCGATCATCGTCTTCTGGTTCCTGCGGACCGAGCGCTCGGTCTGGCAGTGGTTGAGCTGGGTCGGCATCCCGCTGGCGGCGCTGCCGCTCTTCATGTCGGATTCCCGCACGGCATGGCTGTCGCTGATCGCCGCCGGCGGCGCGCTGCCGCTGGCGCACCTGTTGAGCCGCCAGCGGATGACGCGCGGCGTGCGCCTGCTGGGCGTCGGGCTGGCGGTCGTCCTGGGCGCGGTCTTCGTCAACGCCGTGCTCGATCCCATCCTGCAGCTCAGCGGCCGCGACCTGACGCTGACCGGGCGCACGACGCTGTGGGCCATGGCGATCGAGGCCGGCTGGCAGAACCCGCTGCTCGGCGCCGGCTACCGCTCCTTCTGGACGGAGACGGGGGCGGCGGCGGTCTACGAATCGCTCTCCCACCGCAGCGGCCTGATGGGCAACGGCCACAACGGCTACCTCGACGTCTGGCTGGAGCTTGGGTTCGTCGGGCTGGGCCTGTTCGTCGTCGTCGTCGCCATCGCGCTGCGTCAGGCCGCCGCCGCGCTGGCCGCCTCCGGCCGGCCGGGGCATGCCTGGTACTTCGTCATCGTCGTGTTCATGCTGGTCTACAGCGTGACCGAGCGGGTGCTGCTCCAGCACGGCGACATCGCCTGGCTGATCTTCACGGTGAACGCCCTCTACCTCGGCCGGTGGTCCGCCCGGCGCAAGGCGTCCGCCCGGTTCGTCCCCCAGCACTTTTCAAGGATGGAGGCCCCGCGATGACCGGACGCCGCGTGATCTGCGTCGCCTCGTTCATGAACCACGCCGGCGCGCAGGAGGCGCTGGTCCGCCTCGCCCGCCTGCTGCGCAGCCGCGGCTGGGAGGCGGAGGTGTGGTTCCTGTACGAGGAATCGGCGGCCTACCATGACGAACCGAACGTCCGCGTCCTCTTGCCGGTAACGCATCCCGGCAAGCTCGGCTACGTCCGCATCGCGGCGGCCCTGGTGCGCGAGTTGCGCCGCGCCCGGCCGGACGCGGTGGTCAGCTTCCTGCCGCTCGCCAACATCATGGCGCAGGCCGCGGCCTGCGCGCTGGGCGTGCCGGTGCGCGTCGCCTCGCAGCGCATCCACTACCACGCCTATTCGCGCGGCATGCGGCTGCTCGACCGGATCGCCGGCACGCTGGGCGTCTACACCAGCATCGTCTGCGTCTCGCGCTTCGTGCTGGGCACCTTCGCCGGCCATCCGGAGCCGTACCGCCGCCGCCTGGACGTGGTGCACAACGGCATCCAGTGGCAGCCCTCCACCCTGTCGAAGGCCGAGGCCCGCGCCCGCTTCGACCTGCCGCCCGACCGGCCGCTGGTGCTGGCGGTGGGACGGATGAAGACGCAGAAGAACTACCCGTTCCTGCTGCGCGTCATGGCCCGCCTTCCCAATGCCGGCTTGACGGGCGCCCGGCTGCTGATCGCCGGCGACGGCCCGCTGCGTGCGGCACTGGAGGCGCAGGCGGCGGACCTGGGCATCACCGACGCCGTCGTCTTCCTGGGCAACGTGCAGCGCCGCGACGTGCCCGACCTGCTGCGCGCGGTCGACGTGTTCGCCCAGCCCTCCCTGTTCGAGGGGCAGAGCAATTCGCTCCTGGAGGCGATGCACGAAGGGCTGGCCATCGTCGCCAGCGACATCCCGGCGCAGGCCGAGACGCTGCGCGGGCCGGAGGGCCAGGACGCGGGGGTCCTCGTCCCGCTCGACGACGAGCAGGCCTGGGCCGCGTCGTTGCGCGCCCTGCTGACCGACGGCGCGCGCCGCGCCGAGCTGGGCCGCCTCGCGCGCGAACGGGTGGAGGTCTTCACGCCGGAACGGATGGCCGACGGGTTCGAACGCGCGCTGCGCCCGGCCGGCGGCACCCCGACCGGCTGGGTGCGCGCATGACCCGCACCGCCATCGACACGCTCCCCCGGCCGACGGCCTCCGGGTCCACCGCCCCGGAGGGCTGCCGCATCCTCGACGCCGACGCGCCGACCTTCGCCCTCTGGCGGCGGTTCGAGGCGGAAGCCTGCTGCCTGCCTTTCCAGTGCGCGTCCTGGAGCGGAACCATCCTGGAAACGCTGGGCCGCGACGCGCCGGTCCGCCCGGTGATCGCGCTGGTGACGGACGGCGGCGGCGCGCCGCTGATGCTGGTGCCGCTCATGGTGCGGCGGACGCACGGGCTGTCGGTGCTGGAGTTCATCGACTTCGGTCTCGCCGACTACAACGCCCCGCTGATCCGCGCCGATTTCGCCCGACAACTGGCCGGCGGCGGCTTTCCCCCGCTGTGGCGACAGCTCATTGCGGCCATCGGCGGGGTCGACGCCGTCACCGTCGACAAGATCCCCGAGACCATCGGCCCGGTGCCGAACCCCTTCATGCAGCTCGGACCCCGGCACGACGGCGACAGCTTCCAAGTCGTCGGCCAGGGCAGCTTCGCGGATTACCTCACGACCCGCTCGCCCAGCCTCGTGTCCAACTCGAAGGTCAAGCGGCGCCGGCTCGCCCGGCTCGGCCATGTGGATTTGCGCGTCGCCCGCACGGCGGAGGAGATCGACCGCGTCGTCGCCACGGTCATCGCGCAGAAGTCCCGCCGCTACGAGATGACCGGGCGCAGCGACCTGATGCGCCAGGACGCGCGCCGCCGCTTCTACGAGACCATCGCCCGGCGCGAGGCGGACGGCGGCCTTGTGCACCTCTCCGCCCTGTGCCTCGACGGCGACATCGTCGCCGCGCACCTGGGGCTGGCGTTCCGCGAGCGCTTCTACTGGGTGGTGCCGACCTTCGACGACCGCCTCGCCCGCTGTTCGCCGGGGCGGCTCCTGATGCTGGACCTCATGGAATGGGCGTTCGGCGCCGGCTTCGCGGAGTTCGACTTCACCTGCGGCAACGACCCCTACAAGCACGACTGGGCCAACCGGATCAGCCCGCTCCACACGTTGAAGGAGGGGCTGACGCCGGCCGGCCGGCTCACCCTGGCCGGGCTCGGCCTCGCCCGGCAGGCCAAGACGACGCTGCGCGCGCGGTGCCCGCAGGTCTTCGCCGCGCTGAAATCCCTGAAGCACAGGACGCAGACACGATGACGGCCATCCCCCTGCACAAACCCGTGATCGACGATGTCCGTGACGGCATCCGCCGCCGCATCCTGGACTACGCCCGCGCGCGCTGCGTCGGGCCGGACGAGCCGCCGTCGCGAGGCCCATCGCGCGCTATGGCGCGCGGGCGCTTCGCCGACCGTCCCGGCACTGATCGGCCGACGCTGATGGGCACGGTCGATTTCGCCTACGCCTTCCACATCACCGGCCTGCTCGACGACCTCGCCACCCCCGACGACCGCCTCCGCTGGATCGAGCTGGTGCTGTCCTTCCAGGGCGAGGACGGCTGGTTCCGCGCCGGGGACCGCCAGACGCACGGTGTCGAGCACGCCACCGCCTACGCCCTGGGCGCCGTGCAGATCCTGGCCGGGACGCGCATCCGCGCCGACGCCTTCGCCCTGCGGCCGTTGACGGGGCTGCGCGGCCAGTTGGCGCCGCACCCCTCGGCGCGGCAGGCGGCGTTCGCCGTGACGCTGCTCGACCGCATCCATTTCTGGCGCGGCTCGCACCGCGTCGGCGGCATCGCCGCCATCGTCGGCGCGGTCCGCGACCTGCGGCTGGACTCCGCCCGCCTGCTCGGCCTCGACGACCCGGACGCGTGGCTGCGCGGCTGGGCCGGGCACGCGCTGGCCCGCGTCAGCCCCACCGACGGCATGTGGCACGAGGCGCCCGCCGCCCTGCAGATGGCGTTCGACACCGTCTACCGCCTGCGCCACGACCCCGGCCACGCGCGCATCGGCGGGGCGGCACACCTCTACTGGATCATCAGCCGCCTGGGCATCCCCTACCCGCACCCGCAGGCATTGATCGACGCCGTGGCGCCGCGCGTCGGCCCGGAGGGGTTGTGCGAGCGGCACCCCTACTGCCTGGACTTCGACGCCGCCTTCCTGCTGGCACGCGCCGCCGACCAGCTCGACGCCGCCGGCCCCGCCGCCGCTCCCACCATCGAACGCGCCGGCCTGACGCTGGAGCGCAGCCGCCGCGCCGTGCTGGCGTGGCTGGAGGAGCGCGGGCCGGAGCGCTGGCCGGACGGCTCGCACTTCCTGCCCGGCGCGCTGGCCGCCGTGGCCGAGGCCGACCGCCGGCTTCCCCCGGCGCAGGCGCGGGGCTGGACCGACGCCTTCGAAACCGTCTGGTGGCTGTGAGCGGGGAACCGATGGACGCCTCCACGCTGCGCGCAGCCCTGCCCGCCCCCGGCGCCCGCCTTCTGCGCGGCGGCCCGCCGTCCTGGGCGCTGCTCGCCGCGCTCGGCGCGCTGCTCACCGCCGTCATGGCGGCGCTGGAGGCGGACACGGAGCCGGTCAGCCCGGATTCCCGCGAATACCTCGCCTTCTCGCCGCTGCGGCCATGGAGCTACCCGGCGTTGTTGAGGCTGGCCGGCCTGTTCGGCGACCCGGTCGCGATCGTCCCGCCGGTGCAGATCGCGCTGGCCGGCGGGGCCGCCGTGCTTCTGGCCGGCACCGTCGCCACGCTCACCCGCTCCGTCCTGGCGGGGGCGGCCGTGCTCGTCCTGCTGCTCGCCAACCCGGTGGTCTTCGCCTACCACCACGCGATCCTCACTGAATCCCTGGCGACCACGCTGCTGACGGTGGCCCTGGCGCTGCTGCTGCGCCTGCTGCACCGGCCGTCGCCGGGCTGGTTTTACGGGCTGTGCGCCGTGGGCGCGCTCGGCTGGGCGCTGCGGCCGGCGGGTGCCGTGTTCCTGCCCTTCCTGCTGGTCGTCGCCCTGTTCGCGTGGCGCTGGCTGGGCCTGTCCCTGCGCCCCCTGCTCGCGGCGTTGGCCCTCATGGCGGCGGCCGGCCAGGGCGGCGCGATCGGCGCCAACGCCCTCGTGCACGGTGAAGCGCGCTCCAGCAGCAACCTGGGCACCGGCCTGTTCGGCAAGGCTTTGCTGCTCGCCCCCGGCGTCGAGGACCGCTTCGCCGGCAGCCCGCATGAGGCGGACCTGCGCCGCGTCGCGGCGGTGGCGCGCCCGGCGGTCGAGGCGCTGGAACGGATCGATGACCCGCGCCTGCGCATGATCATCGGCCACGACTACGTCAACTTCCTGCGCTTCGGCGTGCTGTTCCCGGAATGGGCGGAACGCGCCGGCCGCGCCGACAGCGTGGCGCGCAACCGCACGGCCGGCACCCTGGCGATGGAGATCCTGCGCCACGACCCGGCCGGATACCTGCGCCTGACGGCGTGGGAGTTCGCCGCGCTGCTGGTCCTGCCGCCGATATCCACCGTCGCCGAACAGCGCGCATGGCGGGCGGAGCTGGAACGCCTCGCCCCCTGGCCCTACGACGGCGCCTCCGGCCTGAACCGCGAGGACGGCGAGCGCCGCCTGGAGTTCCACGTGCTGACCGGCGACCAACCGGAAGTCCGCGCCCGCCCGGCGTTCCTCGTCCACGCCTTCCGCGCGGTCCACGCCGTCTTCCACGCCGCCGGCCTCGCCGCGCTGGCCTGGGTGCTGGTCCGGCCGGGCCGCAGCGGTTTCGCGGCGCGCGCCATCGCCGCAGCGGCGCTGCTCTACCTCGGCACGCTGGCCATGACCGCGCTCGGCGACGTCGGCGGCGTTCGCTACACGGTGCCCATCTGGCCCTGCGTCGCCCTGGTGCTGGCGCTGCTGGTCCACGGCGCCCTCCCCTCCACGCCCCGCTTCACAGGAGAACGCCCATGGCACAGCCCATGAGGAAGCCCGCAGAGGAACCGGTGTTCGACGAGACCCCGTCGGTAACGGTCGTCCGCAGCGCCGACGATCTCGCCGCGCACGTGGACGCGCTGGAGGATCTGGCGCGCGACCTGGCGGTGCAGAACCCCTCCTACGAGCCGTGGCTGGCCATCCCGCTGGCGCGCCTGTGCGAAAGGAAGCAGCGCTTCGTCTTCCTTCTGATGCACCAGGGCGACGGGCCGTCCCGCCGCCTCCTCGCCTTCTTCCCGTTCGAGCGCGGCGTCTTCCACCAGTTGGCGCCGCTGCCCTCGCTGCGCCTGTGGAAGGACCCCTACAACTACGTTGGCCACCGCTGCGATCCGCTGGTGCGCACCGGCGCGGCGGACCTGTGCGTGGCCCGGCTGTTCGACTGGCTGAAGACCGACCCGGCCAGCCCCGGCCTGATCGACCTGCGCCGGCTGACCGGCGGCACCGAGATCACCCGCGCCGTCGAGCGCCACCTTGCCGCGGACGACACGCCGCACCCCACGCTGTACCACGTGCACACCTCGGAGGAGAGCCACCTCTACCGCCGTCAGGCGGACGCCGACGCCTACATGAACACGGTGTTCTCCACCTCCGAACGACAGACGCTGCGCCGCAAGGCGCGCCGGCTGCAGGACCTGGGCCCTGTGGTCTACCGCGACCTGGACGAGGCCGACGACGCGGGCGCCGTGATCGACGCCTTCCTCGAATTGGAAAGCAAAGGCTGGAAAGGGCAGGAGGGTGTGGCGGTCGAGACCCACGCCGGCCACCGCCCGGTGGTCAAGGCCATCCTGGAAGAGGCGCACCGGCGCGGGCGCCTGTCACTGCTGACCATGCACGTGGCCGGGCAACTGGTGGCCGCGCGCTGCGTTTTCCTGGCCGCCCCCGGCAGTTACCTCTTCAAGCTGACCTACGACGAGGACGAACGCTACGCCAAGCGCTCCCCCGGCCTGCTGCTGGAGCTGGAAGGAATCCGCCGCCTGCATCGCGACGACACGCCGCAGGGCGCCGGCATCGCCTGGATGGACACCTGGGGGTCGGCCCGATCGAAGCTGTTCAACCGCACGCGGTCGGAGGGGTTCCTCATCCACCGCTACGCCGTCGCCGACCGCCGCGCCGCCGTCGTCTGGCTGCTGCCGCTCTTCCCGCGGGCGCGCGCCGTGGCCCGCGGGCTGGAGGCGCGCTGGCGGACGGCGCGCGAGCGGACGTCGGCGTGGCTGGCCGCCGCCCGCCGCATCACCGCCGCCGCCAAGTGAGCCCGATCATGCCCGCCCACCTTGTGCCCGACGACCTCGCAGCCCTGCGCCGCCCGCCCGAACGCCCGCCGCCCGTGCCGGAGCCGCCCGTCTCCATCACGATCGTCCGCGACGCCGACGGGCTGGCCCGCCACGCCGAAGCGCTCGACGATCTGGCGCGCGACCTTGCGGATGCGAACGTCTATTACGAGCCGTGGTTCGCCCTGCCCCTGCTCCGCGCCTTCGGCGCCGATCAGGATCTGGTGTTCCTGCTGATGTCCGCGCCGGACGCGGATGGGGCGCCGCGCCTGATCGGCTTCTTCCCGTTCGAGCGGAGGCACCTGCACCGCTTCGCCCCGCTGCCGTGCCTGCGGCTGTGGCGCGACCCGTTCCTCTACGTGCCGCGCTGCAACCCGCTGGTGCGGACCGGTGCGGCGGACGCCTGCTGCGCCGCCCTGCTGGACTGGCTGGAGCACGCCCCCGACAGCCCCGGCCTGCTCGACCTGCCCCGGCTGACCGGCGACACCACGTTCGCCCGCGCGCTGGAGTGCCGGCTGGCCGCCGGCCAGACGCTGCGCCACGTCCGCCTGACGCAGGACTCCCATCTCTACCGCCGGCAGGCCGACGCCGACGCCTACCTCAAGACCGCGCTGTCCGGTGAGCGCCGGCAGACGTTGCGGCGGAAACGGCGCCACCTCGACAAGCTCGGCCCGGTGGAGTTCACGGACATCGGCGACGACGGCGGCGGCGACGGCGACGTGGACGCCGCCATCGACGGCCTCTTCGACCTGGAGGCGAGCGGCTGGAAGGGCACGGACGGCACCGCCATCGCGTCGCTCGGTCATCGCGAGGTGATCCGCGCGGTGCTGCACGCGGCGCACGCGCGCGGCCGGCTCTCCCTCCTCGGGCTTCGGGTGGGCGGGCGGCTGGTCGCCGCGCGCAGCGCCTTCCTCGCCCCGCCCGGCAGCTTCGTCTTCAAGATCGGCTACGACGAGCGCGAGCCCTACGCCCGCTCCTCCCCCGGCTTCCTGTTGGAGGAGGAGGCGATCCGCCGCCTGCACGCGGCGGATGCGCGGACGGCGGACGGCCTGGCGTGGCAGGACACCTGCTCGGCGCCGACCTCCACCCTGTTCCGCGCCATGCGCTCCGACCCGCTGCCCATCGCCCGCCATCTGGTGGCGGTGCGCGGCGGCCCGGCGGCGGCGCTGTTGGCCCTGGTCCCGCACGCCCGGCGCGTCCGCCGGATGGTGCGGCGCGCCCCACCGTAGGACGGGAGTGCCCATGGCCTTCGCCTTCAGCCGGCTGCGCAGCACGACGTTCGTCCGCAACGTCGCGGTGCTCGCCTCGGGCACCGCCATGGCGCAGGTCGTCACCGTGCTCGCCTATCCCGTCCTGCTGCGCCTCTACCCGCCGGAGGCGTTCGGGGCGCTGGCCGTGTTCGGCGTGGTGACGATGCTGTCCGGCATGGTCGGCGGCTGGCACTACGAGGGTGCCGCCATCCTGGTGAAGACGGAGGAGGAGGCGGCCAACCTGCTGGCGCTGGCCATCGCCCTGGTGCTCGGCACGACGGTGGCGGCCACCATGGCCGTCGCCGGCTTCGGCGAGGACATGCTGCGCCTGTTCGGCGCCGGGCACCCGGACGAGCTGCTGATGTGGCTGCCGCCGGCCGTCCTCATCTTCGGGCTCTACGCCACGCAGCTTTGCTGGGCGACAAGGCACAAGCGCTTCCCGCTGCTGTCCGCCGGCATGATCTGCCGCTCGGCCGGCGTGGCCGGCGTGCAACTCGCCGCCGGCTTCGCCGGGCTCGGGGCGGCGGGGCTGCTGGGCGGGGTTCTGCTGGGGCAGACGGCGGCCCTGGCGCTGCTCGCCGGCTACACACTGCGCAACCACCTGGGCCTGTTCCGCAACATGGTAAGCCTGCGCCGGATGGCGCGGATGGCGCGCGCGCACCGGCGCTTCCCGCTCTACAGCCTGCCGGCCGGGCTGCTCAGCTCCAGCATCGTCACCATACCCTCGCTGTTCCTGGCGACGTGGTTCGGACCGGCGGTGGCCGGCCTCTACTGGTTCGCCTACCGGCTTCTGGAAATGCCGCTGACGCTGTTGGGCGGCACCACCAACCGCGTCCTCCACCGTCATCTGGTCGAGGTGCACCACGAGGGCAAGCCGATCCTCGGCCTGTTCCTGCGGGCCACCGGCTGGATGGCGCTGCTGGCGGCCGGTCCGGCGCTGGTGCTGTTCGCGGTCGCGCCGCCGCTGTTCGAGATCGCCTTCGGCGCGGCGTGGCGGCCGGCCGGCACCTACGCACAGTGGATCGCGCTGTGGTGGTTCGCCCGCTTCGCCTCGTTCCCCAGCCTGGCGGTGATCCCGATCCTGCACCTGCAAAGGCTTTTGCTGATCGGCGAGAGCGTCGCGATGGTGCCCCGGCTGCTGGTCATCCCGCTCGCCGCCCGCCTCGCCAGCCCGGCGCAGGCGCCGGAGATCGCCGTCGCCGCCTTCGCGCTGGTGGGCGCGGTGTTCTCCGCCGTCTGCGTGCTGGCCGTGTGGCTGATCCTGCGGGCCCGCGAGGAGGCCGGCGGCGCCATCCAGGCATCGCCGCCGGCCGGCCGGATCGAATGGGGGGATTGACGGACGTCGGGCTCAGGTCGGGCTCAGGTCGGGCTCAGCGGCCGTCCGGCGAGCGGCGCCGGTTTTCCAGCGCGTGGCGCGCCACGATCGCCGCCACCGTCCACGGCTCGACCAGATAGCGGCGCCAGAAGCGGCGGGGGTTGCTGGCGAAGCGGTACGCCCATTCCAGCCCGAACCGCCCCAGCGCGCGCGGCGGCGTCGGAACGACGCCGGCGAAGTATTCCAGGCAGGCCCCGCAGGTGGCGACGCAGTGCGCCGGCAGCCGGTCGATGTTGTCGCGGATCCACTGCTCCTGCCGCCCCATGCCCATGCCGACCAGCAGGATCTGCGGCTGGAAGGCGTCGATGCGGGCCAGCACCGCCCGGTTCTCCGGCCCGTCGGGGCGCATGTCGAAATAGCCGTGGTGGCCGTCCACCACGATGCCCGGACAGCGCCGCCGGATGTAGGCCAGCCCGCGCTCCTGCACCTCCTGGCTGGCGCCCAGGTAGAACAGCCGCCAGCCCTTCGCCTCCACGAGGTCCATCAGGTCCGGGAACCAGTCGATCCACGCCGTGCGGTGGGCGAAGCCCAGCTTGTGGCCCAGCGTGCGGGCGAGCAGCACGACCGACATGCCGTCGATCCGCACCATGGTCCGCGGGTCCGCCTGCAGGTCGCGGAACGCCGGTTTTCGGTCGCGCACGTAAAGGGCGTGCAGGTTCAGGCTCGACAGGATCAGCGTTCGCCGTTCCTCCACCGACTGCGCGATCACCGCCAGCAACTCGTCCTGCGTGCAGGGGTGAACGTAGCATCCGGCAATGTCGACGGGATGCACTCGATCGACCATGACCGCCTCCCAAGCAACCGTCACAAGAAATGGTCACTTTTTAAAGTGAAATTTGCCAATTTATTGAGCATCCATCCATGATGCTTTCAGGTCTCAGCCTGCACCGATAATAAAATTCGATGCCACAGAAAGAAACGGGAGCGCCACCATTTGCTGATGCAGCGAAAGGCAACTACGTCGCGATAGGTATGGGGGTAGGCCGAGGCTAGGCATTTTTGATGCGTTGCCAGCTTTCGGGGCGAGGTGCGACCTTCCACGATCCCGAACCGCCTGTTCTTCGACCACACACCCCGTGGGAGGCGAGATGAAGCAGTTGGCGCTGAAGATCCGCAATTCCCTGCCCGCACCGCTGCGATCGGAACTGCAGATCCAGTTCGAAAGCCTGCGCCTTAACCGCCTGCCGCGCACGGCCTGCGACCCGGGCCGGCTGGGCCCGGCCGGGCCGGTGGGCCTGGGCGACCTGTTCACCGACCCGGCCATCGCCGCGCGCTGGCACAATCACGGCCGCCACGTCGACGCGCTGCCCAGCTTCCCCATCCACGCCGGCAGCATGAGCGACATCGACCGCCGCGCGCTGTACTTCCTGGCGCACCGGCTCGCCCCGGCCTCGGTGCTGGAGGTCGGCACGCACCTCGGCGCCTCGACCCTGCTGATCGCGGCCGCGCTCGACGATCTGGTGGCGGCCGGGCGCCTGCCGTCCTTCAGTGTCACCACCGTCGACATCCGCGACGTCAACGACCCCGTGACCCGCCCGTGGACGGCGTACGGCAGCGCCGCGTCCCCCCGCGACCTGCTGGCCAGCATCGGCTGCGCCGACCGGGTGGAGTTCGTGACCTCCCCGTCTCTGGACTTCATGGCCCGCACCGACCGGCGCTTCGACCTGATCTTCCTCGACGGCAGCCACAGCGCGGCGGTCGTGTATCGGGAGGTGCCGATGGCATTGGATCTGCTGCGGCCGGGCGGCTACGTGCTGCTGCACGACTATCACACGGATTTCGCGGCGCTGCGCCGCCGGGGCTCGCTGTGCCCGGGGCCGGCGCTGGCGCTCCGCCGTCTGATGACGGAGGCGGGCGGCTTCACCGTGCAACCGCTTGGTGACCTGCCCTGGCATTGCGCCGAACACGACAGCCACACGACGACCCTGGCGCTGCTGACGCGGTCCGCCCAAGCCTGACGCCGGGCCAGGAGAGTCTGATGGCGCGGGACACACCAGCCGCGGCGCGCAAGCCCCTGCTGATCACCATCGACACGGAGGGGGACGACCAATGGTCGGCACCCCGGCGGATCACCTGCCGCAACGCGGCGTTCATCCCCCGTTTCCAGGAGTTGTGCGAGCGCTACGGCTTCAGGCCGACCTACCTGACGACCTTCGAGATGGCCAGCAACGGCGTCTTCGTCGAGTTCGCGGCCGATGCCCTGAAACGCGGCGCGGCGGAGGTGGGCATGCACCTGCACGCCTGGCATTCGCCGCCCGACCACCCGCTGACGGCGAACGACCACGCGCTGACCCCGTACCTGATCGAATACCCCGACCACGTCATGCGCGCGAAGATCCAGTACCTGACCGCGTGGCTGGAGGACACCTTCTCAACCAGGATGACCAGCCACCGGGCCGGGCGCTGGGCGCTCGACGCGCGTTACGCCCGGATGCTGGTGGAGCACGGCTATACGGTCGACTGCTCGGTCACGCCCTACGTCGACTGGACGCGGATGCGCGGCGCCACGCGTGGCGGGGTGGACTACCGGGCGTTCCCGACGCACCCCTACTGCATGGACCTTGACGACATCGGCCGCCCCGGCACCAGCGGGCTGCTGGAACTCCCCATGTCCATCCGGCCGCGGCGCTTCGATCCCGTGCACGGGCCGCTGGGCCGGCTGTTCCGCGCGCCGTCGGCCTACCGCGCCGCCGGCCGGTTCGCCGCCATCGACTGGCTGCGGCCGAACGGCCGCAACCGTGCGGCGATGATCGGCCTCGCCGCACGGCTCTGGCGGTCGGATGCGCCGTACGCCCAGTTCGCGCTGCATTCCTCGGAACTCATGCCCGGCGGCAGCCCGACGTTCCGCACGGCCGAGGACATCGAGCGCCTCTACCGCGACCTCGAAGCGCTGTTCGACGCCATCGCCCCGCACTACGCCGGCTGCACGCTGCGGGAATTCGCCCGCGGATATGCGTTGCAGCCGGCGGCGTGCCCCGACGAACCGGCGCTCCCCCGCGCGGCCGTCATCCGATGATCAGGCGTTCCTGCTCGTAGGCCAGATAGGCGGCCTGCGTGCGGTTCGACGCGCCCAGCTTCCTCAGGACGTTGCGGACGTGCACCTTCACCGTGCTCTCGCACATGCCCAGTTCATAGGCGATGATCTTGTTCGATTTCCCCTCGCGAAGGCATTTCAGGACGGCGTGCTGCCGGGGTGTCAGGTGCCCGACGGTCTCGGCGTCGGTGTGCGGCGTGGCCAGGGCCGGTGCGGGCAGGTCGCCGCCCACCGCCGGCCAGTGCGTCAGTTCCGCCAACGGAGCCGTCGGGATGAAGGTCCCGCCGGCCGCGACCAGCCGGATGGCCTGGACCGCCACGCTGAGCGGCGTTCGCGTGGTGACGTAGCCGTGCACGCCCAGCGCCAGACTCTTGAGGATGGAACCGGCTTCCTCGACCTCGGAAATAACCACGAGGTTGCGGCCACCGGCGCTTTCCTTCAGGTCCCGGATCACCGACACGACGCGGTCGTCGGCGACATCCCTCCCGCCGATGTTGAACACGACCACGCTCACCGGTGCTTCCGAGCGAAGCGTCGCCCGCGCGCCCTCGACGGAAGACGTCTCGATGACGGCGAATCCCGCATCCCCCGACGACAACCCTAGCGATAGACACTCACGAGTAAACACCCTGTCGTCGAGCAGGAGGATCGTCTCGTCCGCCTTTTTCTTCTTGCCATTCCGCCATCTCAGATCATGCCCATCCCGAACCGCCTCGTAACTGTGGCTAATTCCCCCTTTTCTGATCTCTCCTTCTGCGATAGTGATGGGATTGAATCCCTTGTCACCGTTCACGGAACGCGTGCATTGCATCTATCTTCCTCTCATAGTGCGTTATTTTATTTCTGCACTTCATTCTTTTTTTGCCGGTCGCTTGCCGCCCCTTCATCAGAGAAGTCTATTCGCCAACAATAAACCGGCACACCTCGAATCCATTCTTCTTAATATCCGTTTTCCTTAACGTGTGGCCATTCAGCAACTTAAATATCGAAAGAGGAGTGACGAATACCACTATGGAGATCTTCGATCGCTCCACGCATGCCTCTTCCGGATGGCGCCCTGCCTGCAGAATTCCCTTCCCGATCCAGGAAATACCTGCTTTTCCGCACGCGCGACGCTTGGACGGCACGGGCCACGCCGCCAGGGCCAAAGCTCGACGTCGACGCGCGGCAGGGCCGGGAAACCCAGCCTCAAGGAGAGTTTCCAGACGGTACATAGCCGCATTGCGGGAATAGCACCCATCGGAAGCCGTGGATCACGGCTTCTTGGCCTCGATCTCGTCCAGCACCGCGTCCGGAGCGACGTCCTGGGTGATCTCGTCCAGTTCGGCGTCGACGTCCGTCCGCACGCCCAGATGATCGGCGATGGCGCCCACCAGGGCGGCGAGCCTGGTCACCTCGTGCTCGGCCAGCAGGCTGATCTGCAGGTCCAGGTCGGCGCGCTTGTCCGCCGCCGCCGCCATGCGGTTCTGGCTGATCAGCACGAACGTGGACAGGAAGATGGCCTCCACCGACGCTATCATCGCCAGCACCACGAACGACGGGTCCCACACGGCGACACCGGGGATCCAGCCCAGGTTGGCGGCGGCCCGGCCGGCGCAGCCCCTTCCCGCCCGGCGTGCCGACCATCCCCGACCTGCGCACCCTGGAACAGGCGATCCTGGCGCTGGGATAACGGCGACGGGGTGACGGCGGCGGCCCGCCGCCCCTGCGGCAAATTCGCCTTCATTCGCATGCGCGTAGAAAACCGCCCAGTGTGCGCCTACAGTTACAGCAAACCCTTAAATAATCCTCAAAAGCTGAGAAATTGTGCGCGTTGACACGCCACGATGGGCCTGCCACCATCGGTCAATCCGAATCTGGCAACTGTAATACTCGGGTATGCAATCTTGCTGAGACATGCGCGATGACGTCCGCCGGCGTTGGGAACAGTGACGTTGAGATCAGTGAAGTCGGCCCGCGTGATGGTCTGCAGAGCCTGAAGGGCTTTGTGCCGACCGCCACCAAGACCGCGTGGATCACGGCGGAAGCCGCGGCCGGCGTGCGCGAGATCGAGGTGTGCTCCTTCGTCCCCGCGACCGTGGTGCCGCAGTTCACGGACGCCGCCGCCGTGGTGGCGCACGCCCTGGCCATCCCCGGCCTGACGGTTGCGGCGCTGGTCCCCAACCTGAAGGGGGCGGAGAACGCGGTCGCGGCCGGGGTGCACAAGATCACCTTCACCCTGTCCGCCAGCCGCAGCCACAGCCTGGCCAACGTGCGGCGCACGCCCGACGACCAACTGGCGGAGTTCGCCCGCATCGTGGCCTTCTGCCGTACCCTGGACCCGGCGCGCCGCCCCTTCCTGTCGGCCGGCCTGTCCACCGTGTTCGGCTGCGTCTATGAGGGCAACGTGGACGAGGGCGAGGTGTGCCGCCTCGCCGCCGCGCTGGCCGAGGCCGGGGCCGACGACATCAGCCTCGCCGACACCACCGGCGCCGCCCATCCCGTGCAGGTCCGCCGCGTCGTCCAGGCCGTGCGGGCGGAGGTGGGCGACCGGCTGACCGCGCTGCACCTGCACGACACGCGCGGCCTCGGCCTCGCCAACGTGCTGGCCGGGCTGGAGGCGGGCATCCGCTCCTTCGACGCGGCGCTGGGCGGCCTGGGCGGCTGCCCCTTCGCGCCGGGCGCCTTGGGCAACATCGTCACCGAGGATCTCGTCTACATGCTCGAGGCGATGGGCCTGCGCACCGGCATCGACCTGGACCGCCTGCTGGAGGCCCGCCACCTCGTCGAGGCCGCCTTGCCCGGCGAACGCTTCGTCGGCCATCTGCACCGCGCCGGCGTGCCGAAAGGGTTCCGCCCCGCCACCGGCGCCACCTGAACCGACCCGGAATCCAGTCCATGCACGCCACCGCCTCCAACACCGCGCCCCCCTCGGAGAGCGCGGCCACGCCGCTCGCCGGCATCCGGGTCATCGAACTCGACCACATGGTGATGGGGCCGTCCTGCGGCCTCGTCCTCGCCGACCTGGGCGCCGACGTGATCAAGGTCGAACCGCTTCCCAACGGCGACAAGACGCGCCGCCTCACCGGCTCGGGCGCCGGCTTCTTCGTCACCTACAACCGCAACAAGCGCTCCATCGCCGTCGACCTCACCAAGCCGGAGGGGACGGCGGTGGTCCACCGCCTCGCCGCGCGCTCCGACGTGCTGATCGAGAACCTGCGCCCCGGTTCGGTCGAGCGCATGGGCCTGGGCTACGAGGATCTGGCGGCGGCCAACCCGCGCCTCGTCTACTGCTCCATGAAGGGGTTCCTGCCCGGCCCGTACGAGAACCGCACGGCGCTTGACGAGGTGGTGCAGATGATGGGCGGGCTGGCCTACATGACCGGCCCGCCGGGCCGGCCGCTGCGCGCCGGGGCCTCGGTGAACGACGTCATGGGCGGCATGTTCGCCGCCATCGCCGTCCTGGCGGCACTCCGCCAGCGCGACCGCGACGGCAAGGGCCAGCTCGTGCGCGCCGGCCTGTTCGAGAACAACGTCTTCCTCATGGGCCAGCACATGGCGCAGTACGCGGTCAGCGGCAAGCCGCCGGCGCCGATGCCCGCGCGGCTGGCGGCCTGGGCCATCTACGACGTGTTCACGACGGCCGAGGGGGAGCCGCTGTTCCTGGGCGTGGTGACCGACACGCAGTGGCGCGCCTTCTGCACGCATTTCGGCCTGACCGACCTGCTGGCCGACCCCGGCCTCGCCTCCAACACGCAGCGCGTCGCCGCGCGCGACCGCCTGCTGCCGGCCGTGGCATCGCTGTGCGCGGCGCGCCCCAAGGCGGAGCTGATGGAGGTGTTCGAGCGCCTGGGCCTGCCCTACGCCCCCATCGCCCGGCCGGAGGATCTGTTCGACGACCCGCACCTGAACGCGTCCGGCGGCCTGGTGGACCTGACGCTGCCGAACGGCGCGCGCACGCGGCTGCCCGCCCTGCCCGTGGAGATCGGCGGGCGGCGCCCGGGCGTGTACCGCGACGTGCCGCGTCCGGGTGAGCACACGCGTGATATCCTCGCCGAACTGGGGTCCGGCGACGAAGAGATCGAGCGGCTGGCCGCCGAAGGCGTGATCGGCCCGCCCCTCGACAACGACGGCCCACGCTCGTAACAGGAGTGCATTCCGTGTCCCGATCCCTTTTCCGCGTCGCCGCTCTCGCGGCCGTGCTGGCCACGACCCTCCTGCGGCCGGCCACGGCCGCCGCCACCGAACTCGTCATGGCGACGGTGTCGCTGACCAGCGACGACTTCCAGCTTGCCATGGCGTGGTCCGACGTGCTGGCCCAGAAGGACACCGGCTTGCGCATCACGCCGGTCGCCACCGGCACGGTGAAGGGGCTGCGCAACCTGTCGCAGGGGCGCGCCGACCTGTCGCTGGTCGGCGCCCCGCATTTCCTCGACGCCATCAACCGTGAGGGCAGCTTCAAGGACGACCCGCCGGGGCTGGTCGATTCCTACAAGGGCCTGCGCGTGCTGTTCGCCATCGACACCGGCATGGGCCAGTACGTGGTGCGCGCCGACAGCCCGATCCGCACGCTGGCCGACCTGCAGGGAAAGCGCGTCTCCATCGGCCGGCCGGGCGGCAACGCCGGGCGCGTCTCCACCCTGCTGTTCAAAGTGCACGGCGCCGAGGTGGGGCGCGGCGGCGTGCACGCCGAATACCTTGACTACGGCCCCTCGCTGGAGCGGCTGGGCAACGGCCAGATCGACGCCACGCTGGTGTGGGGCGGCATCCCGCAGGCCGGCATCGATCAGGCGTCGCGCAGCACGCGCCTGCGCTTCGTCTCGCCCGATCCGGACAGCCTGCCGGCCCTCCAGGCCGCCATCACCAACGGCGCCCACTATCTCTACCGCACCATCCCGGCCGAACGGATCAAGGAAGTCTACGGCGGCCGCGTCGACAGCGACGGCGACGTCCGCTTCTGGACCTTCCCCTTCATGGTGATGGCCCGCGCCGACATGCCGGAGCAGACCGCCTACACCATCTGCCGCACCTTCTGGACCAACGCGGACAAGGTGCGCGCCAGTTCCGCCGCGCTGGCGCTGGTCGACCTCTCCACCGCCGCCCAGGGCCTGTCGGCCGAACTCCACCCCGGTGCGCGCCGCTGCCTGACCGAGCTGGGCGCGCTCTAAAAGCCGTTGGTTTTCGGCCTTGGCCTCAACCCAACCTGCGATGCCCCCGTAGGTTGGGTTGAGCGCAGCGAAAACCCAACGGCCGGACCCTGCGAACGGAGCCAGCATGACCAGCCTGTCCGCCAGCGCCTCCGGCACCGGCGTTTCGATCGAAAGCGCGCGCCGCCACCTCGGGCTGGCCCTGTGCGCCGTCCTGGCCGTGTTCATCGTCGGCTCGGCCCTGTACGGCCGGCTGACCGCCTGGGTGCAGTACGAGGTGGTGCTGACGCTGGCGCTGGGCGCCACCTTCGCCCTGCGGCCGGGGCCGTTGCGGGCGCGGCCGGCGCTGGACGCGCTGCTGTCCGCGGTGCTGGCCGGCGGCGGGGTGTTCGCCGGCGTCTACATGCTCGCCAACTACGAGGAGATCGCCGCCTTCCGCGAGGGGCTGCCGAACGGGTGGGACATGACGGCCTACGTGGTCGGCACGCTGGTGGTGCTGGAAGGGGCGCGGCGGGCCGAGGGCTGGCTGCTGTTGGGCGTGGTGCTGGCCGGCGTGGCCTATCTGGTGTTCGGGCACCTGTTGCCGGGCTGGGTCGGCCACCGCGGATTCGGGGCGGCGGAGGTGTTCGAGCTGGCCTACAGCGCCAACGGCATCTTCGGCGTGGCGCTCGGTTCGGTGGTCGAGATCGTCTACGTCTACGTGATCTTCGGCGCGGTGCTGCGGCTGAGCGGCGCCGGCGCCTTCTTCGACTGGATCGCCGGGGCGCTGGCCATGGGCCGCCGCTCCGGCTCGGCGCAGTGCGCGATCTTCGCCTCGGCGCTGTTCGGCTCGATCAACGGTTCGGCCCCGGCCAACGTGGTGGCGAACGGCGCCATCACCATCTCCATGATGCACCGCGCCGGATTCTCCAAAGCCTACGCGGGCGCGGTGGAGGCGTCGTCGTCGGTGGTCGGGCAGATCATGCCGCCGGTGATGGGGGTCGGCGCCTTCATCATGGCGGAAATCACCGGCATCCCCTACGCCAACATCATGCTCGCGGCGGTGGTGCCGGCGTTCCTGTTCATCCTGTCGCTGTCGTGCGTGACGGCGCTGGAAGCGGCCAAGCTGGGCATCCGCCCGCCGGACGGGCTGGACGGCACCTGGACCCGCCTGCGCCTTCAACAGATGCTGATCGTCCTGTCCTCCTTCGCGGTGCTGCTGGGCATGCTGTTCAGCGGCTATTCCGTGGACCTGTGCGGACTGGGCGCCATCGCCACGCTGCTGGCCCTGTCGCTGCCGTTCAAGGGGACCCGCCCCAGCCTGCGCGACCTCGGCCGCATGCTGGTGGACGGCGGGTTGGAGGGGCTGAACGTTGCGGTGGCCTGCGCGGCCATCGGCATCATCATCGGCGCCGTCTCCGCCACCGGCCTCGGCATCAAGATCAGCCAGGCGATCGTGGCGCTGGGGAACGCGCATCTGTTCCTGGCGCTGCTGGCGGCAGCCGGCTGCTCGGTGCTGCTGGGCATGGGGTTGCCGACGGCGGCGTCCTACCTGCTGGTGGTGTTCACCGCGGGGCCGGCGCTGACGCAACTGGGCCTGCCGGTGCTGACGACGCACATGTTCGTCTTCTACTACGCCGTGATGTCGGCGATCACGCCGCCGGTGGCGCTGGCCGCCTTCGCCGCCGCCGCCATCGCGCAGGAACCGGTCGTCAAGATCACCATGCACAGCATGCGCCTGTGCATCGTCGCCTTCCTGTTCCCCTTCCTGTGGGTCTACCAGCCCGAGCTGATGCTGCAGGATCTGTCGGCGGGCCACCTGCCGGCGCTGGTTGCGGCGCTGGCCGCGCTGGTGCTGGCGGTGGTGATGCTTGCGGCCGTGCAGGTCGGCCACTTCCGCGCGCGCCTGTCGGTGGCGGAGCGGCTGGCGCTGGCCGTGGCCGCCGCGATGATCTACGTGCCGGGCGCCGTGACCACCACCATCGGCTTCGCCGCCGGCGCCGCCATCCTGGGGCGCCGCCTCCTTCTCACCCGCCACCATCCTGTGGAGGTCACGCCTTGAGTCTCTACGCGCCGCCCGAAATCATCGAGGCCGAGGTTTTCGCCCGACTGCCCGACAGCTTCCGCAAGCAGGGGCGCCGCAGCGCCTGGTCCGACGCCAACAAGCGCGGGCAGGAGTTGCACTCCTTCCTGGAAGGGCCGGCCTTCGACGCCGAAGGCAACCTCTACGTGACCGATATCCCGTTCGGTCGCATCTTCCGCGTGTCCCCCGACGGCGCCTTCACCCTGATCGCCGAGTACGACGGGGAGCCGAACGGCCTCGCCTTCCACAAGGACGGCCGGCTGTTCATCGCCGACTACAAGAAGGGCATCCTGTCGCTCGACACCCGCACCGGCGCGATCACGCCGGTCATGGAGCGCACCAATGGAGAGTGCTTCAAGGGCGTCAACGACCTGGTGTTCGCCGCCGACGGCGACCTCTATTTCACCGACCAGGGCCAGACCGGTCTGCACGACCCGACCGGCCGGCTCTATCGCCTGTCCACCGACGGCCGGCTGTCCTGCCTGTTCGACACGCTGCCCAGCCCCAACGGGCTGGTGCCCAACAAGGCCGAGACGGCGATCTACGTCGCCGTCACCCGCGCCAACGCCATTTGGCGCGTGCCGTTGGCGGCCGACGGCACCACGTCGAAGGTCGGGCTGTTCATCCAGATCTCCGGCGGGTTGTCCGGGCCGGACGGGCTGGCGCTCGACGCCGACGGCGGCCTGTGGGTGGCGCACGCCGGCAACGGCAGCGTCTGGGGCTTCGACATCCTGGGTGCGCCGAAATATCGCATTGTTTCCCGCGAGGGGCTGTTCACCACCAACATCGCGTTCGGCGGGCCGGGCAACCGCAGCCTCTACATCACCGAATCGGAGAGCGGGACCATCCTTCGCGCGACCCTGCCGGTGGCCGGTAAGCCCTTGTACGGGCCTGCGATTTCCTGATTCGCGCGATCCGCGAATCGGGTGTTGGGTGGACGCGCGACTCGAGCCACATACCCCGTTATGACACCCGTTACGAGAGCGGCGCCGGACCTCCCGGCGCCGTTTGCTTTTCCAGCGGTTTATCGATAATTGCGAATTAACGGATTGTTACGGATTGGATGTTGCGCGACCCAGCCCCGCGCGACCCGCAGACCCCATGTGCATGTATGCGTATTCAAATCCGTTGCAATTGTTCTAGTTCTGACATAAATAATGAACACACGACGACGACGTGATGGCCGGACAGGCGATACGATCGGTCGACGGACGCAACCATAAAAAAATATGCAAATCCGAGTCGAATTGCCGGGCCCATCTGTGGCACCGGCCTGCCGGCTTGGTTTTTGGGCGTTACCGCTGCATCCGCAATCTTTTGCGGAGACGGCGGCTACTGCCCTGCTTGTGAATGGATGCACCTGGCAGGCGTTGCTCTGCCAGAACGAGGAAGCTGTTTTCTCCTTCTAGCCGAGAAAGGATACAGGGCGCATGTCTTTGCAACATTGCTCCATTATTGATAGCACGCTGCGCGAGGGTGAGCAGTTCGAACTCAGCCATTTCGACCTTGGCGACAAGATCGAGATCGCCAAGGCGCTGGACGACTTCGGTGTGGATTTCATCGAAGTGACGTCCCCCGCGGTCAGCGACGCCGCCCGCCAGGCCTGCGAAGTGCTGGCCGGCATGGGCCTGCGCGCCCGCGTCGCCGCGCACCTGCGCTGCCATATGGACGATGTGCGCCTTGCCATCGAGTCGGGCATCACCTGCTTCAACCTGTTCATGGCCGCCTCCCCCATCCTGCGGGCCTCCAGCCACGGCCGCGGCGTGCAGGAGATCGTCGAGCGCGCCACCGAGGTGGCCGCCACAATCAAGGTCGAGGTGCCGGACGCCATCGTCCGCTTCTCCTGCGAAGACGCCTTCCGCAGCTCGCTCAGCGACCTGCTCAGCATTTACATGCCGCTGGCCAAGACCGGCCTGTTCTCGCGCTTCGGCATCGCCGACACGGTCGGCGCCGCCAGCCCGCTGCAGGTGATGGAGACGGTGCGCACGGTGCGCCAGTTGCTGGGCCCGGACATCGACATCGAGTTCCACGGCCACAACGACACCGGCTGCGCCACGGCGAACGCCTGGATGGCGGTGCTGGGTGGCGCCACGCACATCGACACCTGCGTGCTGGGCCTGGGCGAGCGCAACGGCATCACCCGGCTGGAGGATCTGGTCGCCGCCATCTACGCGCAGGACGCCGACGTGGCGCGCTCGCGCTTCGACCTGCCGGCCCTGCTGCCGCTGGTCGAGCTGGTCGCCGGCAAGGTCGGCGTGGAGATCCCCTTCGGCCAGTGCATCGTCGGCTCCAGCGCCTTCACCCACAAGGCGGGCGTCCACAGCAAGGCCATCCTCGCCAACCCGAAGACCTACGAGATCCTCGATCCGGCCGATTTCGGACGCGAGCGCAACGTGATGATCGCCCACCAGCTCGTCGGCTGGAACGCGGTGCGGGCGCGCGCCGACCAGCTCGGCTACGACCTCGACGCGGACGCGCTGAAGGCGATCACCGCCGACCTCAAGGACATCGCGTCGCGCCGGCGCATCGCCAACAGCGACGTCGACGCCCTGATCGCCGCCGCCGCCACCAGCCTGAGGGCCGCCGCATGAACGCCGTGACGAGCAACGACGTCCAGGCGCCGGACACCGCCCCCTTCACCACCATCGCGCCCGGCCTCGGCTTCGGCCGGCCGCTGCCGGCCGGCTGGCGGCCGCTGGCGGAGACGGAACTGCTGGTCCTGGTCGGCGTGACCGGGGCCGGCAAATCCACCGCGCTGGCCGCGCTGGACCAGCGCCGGGTGGCCTACAACCTGCTGCCCGACCGCCGAGTCGTCACCGATCGCGTTATCATCCCGCTCTACGACGGCGGCGCCGTGCTCGACCGCGTGCGCCGGTTCGAGATCACCCAGCGCTTCACCCGCGACTGCCCGGGCGGCATGGCGGCGGTGCTGGCCGGCATGGCCGCCGACGCCCATCGCCGCGCCCTGCCGCTGGTGTTCGACGGGCTGCGCGGCGAGGTGGAGGTGACGCACGCCGCGGCGGCCCTGCCGAACGCCCGCTTCCTGGTGCTGACCGCGCCGGACGCCGTGCGCCTCAACCGCCTGCTGCGGCGCGGCGACGCCTTCGACCGCGCCACCACCACGGGTGCCGCGTCGACCGGCGACCTCGATCTGCCAGGTGCGGAGGAGATCCTCGCGCCGTCCGACATCGAGCGGCTGCGCGCCGACGTGGCGGCCGGGGTCCTGACGGCGGACGACGTGCGCGGCAAGTTCGCGATCATTGCCGCCGAGCGCCGCAACTACGACCCCGACCGCACGGTGGCCGCCCTGCTCGCCCACGCGCCGGAGCGCACGGCGGTGGTCGACACCACCGTCTGCGGCCCGGCCGAGGTCGGCGCCGCCCTGGCCGGCCTGCTGGCCGGCGAGCGCGCCGAGGCCGCCGCCTGACGGCACCCGCTCCGCACGAAAAGCCGCCGGTCCCGCAAGAGGCCGGCGGCTTTCTTCGTGCGTTCGGACCGTTGGGTTTTCGCTGCGCTCAACCCAACCTACGACGGACCGGTAGGTTGGGTTGAGCGCAGCGAAAACCCAACGGCAACGGCGCCGCGCCCCCCTTATCCCCCGCGCGCCATCAGGTCCAACAGCGACAGCCCTCCGGCGGCGGCCACGCAGATCACCAGCGCGCCGGCCAGGTTGCGGCTGACGATCAGCCGGGGATAGGGCACGCGGAACATCTGTCCGGCCACCATCACCGTCACGCCGACCGGCGAGATGGTCACCGCCAGGCTCCAGCCGATGATCAGCGCCACCGCCAGCGCCAGCCGGTCCACCGCGTCCGGCAGGATGGCGAAGACGCCCAGCAGAACGGCGGCCGAGATCGCCGGGTGGAAGCCCAAGGCGCCGGCCAGCAGCATCAGCAGCAGCACCGCCAGCAGCAGCGGGAACGGCGGCAGCCCGGCCAGCAGCGGCGCCACCGTCGGCGCGAAGCCCGGCAGCCCGGTCAGCACCGCCGCGAAAACGTTGGCCGCCGCCACCAGCAACAGTTCGTCGCTGCCGTAGACGATGCCGGCCAGACTGGTCTTCAGGACGCGCGGCGCCTGCTCCCGCCCGCTCACCACCAGCATCACCGCGCTCAGCAGCGGCACGCCGACCACCACGGCGCCGATGGCGCTGATGCCCGTCAGCTCCATGATGGCGATGAACACCCCGGCGATCACCGCCGAGATCGGCACCAGCGGCAGCAGCCCGTAGACGATGCGGGCGAGGTTGCGCGGCCCCGTGCCGGTGCTGGCCACGTCGCCGAGCAGCGCCAGCGCCGCGCAGCCAAGCCCCACGAGGATCACCGAACCCGCCGGCACGTCGTGCATCTGGTGCGTCACGAAGGCGACGCCGACGAAGAAGGGCGACCAGAAGGCGGCGAAGCTGATGCCGCGGATCGACGCCAGCGCGGCGGCGCGGCGCGCCCCGTCACCGGCCTCCGGCATCAACAGCGGCGCCAGCACGGCGTGCGCGCCGAACGACAGAAAGCTGCCCAGGCCGAAGGCGCCGACCGCGAATCCACCCGGCACGTGCCGTGCGTCCAATTGCCCCAGCCGGGTGCGCACCTCGCGGATGGCCGGGCCGGCGTGCGCGATGGTGCGCAGCAATTGCAGCACGCACAGGAAGGCCCCCAGCAACATGGCGTTGTGCAGCCCCAGCCAGATCGGTCGGGGATCGCCGACGCTCACCGTCACCGCAACCACCGCCGTGGCCAGCAGGCCGAACAGGACGCGCGTCGTCCGCCGCGCCCGCAGGAACGCCGGCACGATGAAAACGGCCAGCAGAACCGCCGCCACGTCGCCCAGCGGCCCCTTCCAGGCTGGCGCCAGCAGCGCCACGAATTCCAGCGCCGTCAGCCCCAGCAGCAGCGCCTGGATCAGGCGGATGACCGCGCGCTGGAGCGGCGGCGGGTGCGCGGCATCGGGAAGAACGATCTCGTTGTCAGCTTTCTTCATCTCACCACCGCCGGTCTGCGCCGCCGGCTCCCGGCACGAAAACGGACCCGCATAGCGGCGTATGCAGTCCTGGATATCTGCATCATAGCCCGATACTCACCGGCATCTACAGAATGAATTAACCCCTTTGTAGTATTGAAGCCAGAGGACGGCGGCACAGCGCCGTGTTCCGGTCGCCGCCGAACCGGGTAAGGGCCAGACAGGGTGCGATGACCGGCGCGGCGTCGCGACACTCCCAAAGGCTGTATATCTGGCCAGCCAGCAAACGTATGCGACTTATTGACGCGACGGTACCGTCTGAAAGTTTAGTTGAAAATGCAATTTTTCGATGTCTGTTGCGGTTTTCGCGCGTATTGCGTATTGGTTAGACGTCAAACGACAGGTCGTACCGCTTTAAGTGGAACCATCCCACGGAAGGTGAGCAGCATGTTCAAGATCTCGAAACTGGGACGTATGGCATCCGCCATGGGCGCCGCCGCACGCATCGCCGCCACCGGCGCGCTGGTCGCAGGGCTTCTGGGCGCCGGGACCGCCTCGGCCCAGGTGGCCCGCGTCGTCACCGCCAATTTCGCACCGCTGACCGACGACACGTCGCCCGATAAGAAGGGGCTTGTCTACGACCTCGTGGTCGAGATGATGAAGCTCCAGAAGATCGATAAGCAGGTCGAGTTCATGGCCTGGGGCGACGCCGTCAAGATCATGGAATCCACACCCGGCGGCTTGGCGTTCCCGATGACCCGCAACGCGGCGCGGGAAGACAAGTACCTGTGGCTGACCAAGATCTTCGATATGAACCGCTCGTTCGCCAGCCGCCCGGGCGGGACGCCCGTCAACACCATCGACGAGGCGAAGGCCCTGAAGGCCGTCGGCACCACCGCCAACAGCGCGTCGCTGACCTTCCTGAAGGAGAAGGGCCTGACCAACATCGTCGAGTTCACAAGTTCGCGTGACCTGATGCAGGCCCTGAAGGACAGCAAGATCGACGCCGGCTACCAGCCGAACCCCTTCGCCAGGACCGACTGGAAGGCCGTCGGCGGCCAGGGCGCCCTGGTCTTCGGCGAGGTGCAGGAGCGGTCCGCCGCCTATCTGGCCGCCAACAAGGCCTCGACCCTGAACCCGGCCGACTGGCAGGGTGCGCTGCAGGTGTTGGAGCAGGACGGCACCGTCGACAGGCTGCTCGCCCTCTACGGCATGAACTGAGCGCCGCCGCAAGGAGCCGCCGGCCCCCGATCAACCGTTCGGGGCCGGCGGCCCGAGGAGCCCACGCGCGGCGCCCCGGGCATGGCAAGACCAACGGGCCTCCATGCACCCCGATATTCTTCCGCCGGTGCGCCATCCGCAGCGATGCCACTGACAAATCCGGCGTGCGCAGCGTTTTCATGTATTAGAAGACTAACTTATTGATGCGCTGACGCGTCGCATTGTCTTGGACTGGTGGTGTCGCCCAACGTGTTTGTCTATCCTCGTCCGGCCGCCGGCCTTGGGTTCCGGCAAGGGTTGTGACGTTCTGTCCGGGGGAATGCTCTGATGTCGATCGACGGTTTGGCGGGAACGGCCCCAAGGGGTCTGCCCGTGATGCGCAGCATCAGCCAGAAGATCATCCTGTCCGTGGTGCTGCTGCTCGCGCTCGGGCTCGGCAGCCTGATCACGTATCAGACGATGAAGGCGCGCGATCTGGCGCTCCGGGTCTTCGATCACGGTTTCACCCAGGCCACCGAACTGCTGGCGGACAACATGTCGGCCGCCGTGCGCTACGCGCGCCTCGAAGCGATCAAGGGCTCGTACGCCAAAATCATCCAGGATCCGAACACCGGGCTCGACGCCATCCTGGTGTACGACAAGGCCGGCAAGCTGCTGGACAGCCACACCCGCGCGGGCATCGACGAGAAGCCGCTGGCCCGCTTCGTCGAGGAGAACCGCAACCGCACCGACAACGACAGCCTCGTCCAGGCGACATCCTTGCAGACGATGGTGTTGAGCAGCGTCACGACCGGCGCCCAGCGCGAACGAGTCGGCTTCCTGGCCGTCGCCTGGAGCCGCAAGGTCGTGGTCGACCAGATCGCCGTGGACACGCAGGCGTCGGTCGCCATCTCCTTCGCCGTCGTCATCACCCTGGTGGTGGCGCTGTTCCTGCTGATCCGCCGCGTCATCATCGCGCCCACGCGCGAGATTTCCGCGGCCATGCAGATGATTTCCGACGGCAGGCTCGACATCCGCCTGTCGTGCCTGAAGCGCGTCGACGAGATCGGCACCATCGCCCGCGCGGTCGAGGTGTTCCGCGACAGCACCTCCAAGGTGGCCATGCTGAACGAGGAGCAGGAGCGCATGAAGGTGGAGGCCGAGGCCAACCGCAAGAAGCTGATCGCCCAGTTGGCCTCGGACTTCGAATCCAACGTCTCCTCGCTGGTGGAACAGGCGCTGATGGCGGCCGGCGAGATGGGCGACTTCGCCCACACCATGGCCGGCCGCATCGCCGAGGCCGAGCGCGGCGCGGTGGAAATCGCCAGCGCCACCTCGCACACCATGGAGAACGTCGGCAGCATCGCCTCGGCCACCGAGGAACTGTCGGCCACCACGTCGGAGATTTCGCTGCGCATCAACCAGTCGGTGGAGGGGGCCCGCAACACCGCCGAAGCCGCCGACCAGACCAGCCACACCATCGAGGCGCTCGCCAGCCAGGCCCTGCGCATCGGCGACATCGTCAAGCTGATCAACGACATCGCCAGCAAGACCAACCTGCTGGCGCTGAACGCCACCATCGAGGCGGCGCGCGCCGGCGACGCCGGCCGCGGCTTCGCCGTGGTCGCCAGCGAGGTGAAGGCGCTCGCCAGCCAGACCGCCCAGGCGACCGAGGAGATCACCCAGCAGATCAACGGCGTCCAGCAGGCCACCCAGCGCGCGGTGGACGAGATCAAGTACATCTCCAAGGTGGCCGACGGCGCGCGCGAGATCGCCACCGGCATCGCCGCCGCGGTGGAGGAGCAGAACATCACCACGCGCGAGATCTCCCGCGCCGCCAATCACGCCGCCTCCGGCACCCAGGCGGTGGCCACCAACATCGACATGGTGACCGGCGAGGTGGTGGACGCCAGCAAGATGGCCAAGGATCTGGTGAGCACCAGCCGCAAGGTGTCCGACCAGTTCGACATGCTGCGCCAGCAGGTCTCCAACTTCATCGCCCACGTGCGCGCGGCGTAAGGGAGTGCTGTTGCCCGCCCCCTCTCATGCGACGGGGAGGGGGTTCTTGCCACAGATGAGCACAGATGAACACAGGCGACGGATGGTGACGAAGCGGGGTCCGCTGGCGATATCTGATCGGTCGTCATCTGTGTTTACCTGTGTTCATCTGCGGCTATGCTGATTTCTGCTACCGCGAAGCAGCAGCGGACCGGCCGATCCGGTCCCCATCCGTATGGGCGACCTTGAACGGCGGTATCGTCGGGTCATCTCTCTCGTGTCGTCGTGAAAGGGAGAGCCGAACGCATGCGCACCGTCCGCTTCGCCGCCCATTTTACCGCCTGGATCCATCTGGCCGTCATCGCCGTCGCCACCACGGCCTGCACAGGCGCGGGCGCGGCCGACACCAGCGGCGAGACCGGCGCGAACGGCCGGGTCTTCCGGACCGAAAAGGCCACGGTCCGGGTCACGACCGTCGCCGACGGCCTGGAGCGCCCCTGGGGCCTCGCCTTCCTGCCCGACGGGCGCATGCTGGTGACCGAGAAGAAGGGCAACCTGCGCCTCGTCGCGCCCGACGGCACCACGTCCGACCCGCTCCAGGGCGTTCCGAAGGTCGACGCGCGCGGCCAGGGTGGGCTGCTCGACGTGGCGCTCGATCCGGACTTCGCGCGCAACCGCCTCGTCTATCTCAGTTACGCCGAGCCGGGCGAGGGGGGCAGGAACTCGACCGCCGTCGCCCGCGGGGCGCTGAGCGCGGACGGCCGGTCGCTCACCGGCACGACGGTGATCTTCTCCCAGAAGCCCAAGCTGCCGAGCACGCTGCACTTCGGCTCGCGCCTCGTGTTCGATGGCCGCGGGCACCTGTACATCACGCTGGGCGAGCGCTCGAAGGACGAGTTCCGCGGTCAGGCGCAGGAACTCGATTCGCACCTCGGCAAGGTGATCCGCATCCGCACCGACGGCTCGGTGCCGCCCGACAACCCCTTCGTCAACCGCCGCGGCGCGCTGCCGGAGATCTGGTCCTACGGCCACCGCAACAGCCAGGGTGCGGCGCTCCACCCGCAGACCGGCGCCTTGTGGATGAGCGAGCACGGCCCCAGGGGCGGCGACGAGATCAACGTGCCGCAGGCCGGCCGGAACTATGGCTGGCCGGTGGTGTCGAACGGCGTGAACTACGACGGCACGCCCGTGGGGACCGGACGGCAGAGCGCGCCGGGCATGGAAGACCCGCTGTACCAGTGGACGCCGGTGATCGGCGCGTCGGGCATGGCGTTCTACACGGCGAACGCCGTTCCCGGCTGGCAAGGCAGCCTGTTCAACGGCGGCCTCGCCAGCCGCAGCCTCGTGCGCCTGGAACTCGACGGCAACCGCGTGCGCCACGAGGAACGGTTGCTGGGCGAGATGGGCAAGCGCATCCGCGACGTGCGCCAAGGCCCGGACGGCGCGCTGTACCTCCTCACCGACGAATCGGACGGCGCAATCCTGCGCGTCGCCCCGCAGGGGTGAACCGCGGGGCCACCCGACTCAGCTCAGGAACCGGAAGCAATGCTCGTCGTAGGCGACGGGCGGCAGGCCGCGGGTGCGCAGGCGGGCGTTCACTTTGGCCAGATGCCGCATGCCGACCTCGTGCGCCACGTCCGGGTCCGGGCCACCGTACAGGTGCCGGAGGTAGGCGGCGAGCAGCACCCCCTCCACCCGCTCCCGCGACGCGGCGCGGGCGATGGATTCGGCCAGTTGGGTGATGGTGGTGTCGGTGACGCGCGGGCGGTCGGCGACGGCGTGCGTGTCGATGCTGGTGGGCATGGGATCCTCCCGGGGATCATTGGTTCTGGGTGCCACGTTGGTTGCGCGCAGGATGACTCCACGCCCGCGCCGCGTCGACAGCGCGTTGGTTAGCCCCCACCCCTTCCGTTGGACGGGGGCCGGCCTATGCCGGATGCCGTTCATCCTTCCGCCGCCAGCGGAATGGCGCTTGCCGCCGCGCCGGGGCCGCGTTATTTGTTGCAAGTAATTCGCACTCTCATTATCGCGCCCCGCAAAGGTCACAAGCGGGCTCCACCCCAGTACGGCCACCGCAGCCTGGAGAGTCCCGCCCATGAGTGACGCCCCCGCCCCGCGACATGCTGACGGCCGATGCCTGCCGGGACTTCCGCCCGGCCTGCCGCGGCTTCGCCCAGGCGCTCGCCGACGCCGGGCTGCACCTGCCCGGCGTCGGGCCGGCGGTCCGCAGCCCGGTCCCGGCGACGGATGCCGCACCACGCGCCCGCCACGGCGCAGGGCTGCCATGACGATGCCCGCCAAGGCCCATACGGAGACCCACACGGGAAGATGAGTGCGCGGCGTCAACGCCGCCGGCGGAATCCGTCCACGCTGTAGCGCCCGGCCCCGGCCGCGACCAGGGCCAGCAGCCCGCCGATGATGGCGAGGTTCTTCATGAACTGGATGTGCTGCATGCGCTGCTGCTCGGCCGGCACGTCCCAGAAGCGGTGCGCCAGCAGCGTGGCGACCACGGTGAACCCCGCCACCAGGATCGCCGCCAGCCACGTCCACGCGCCCAGCACGATGGCGAGGCCGCCGAAGAACTCGACCACCGCGCCGATGCCGCCGGCCACCATGGGCATGGGCACCCCCATGCCCTCCAGCCCGGCGGCGAAGCCGGCGAGGTTGGTCAGCTTGCCGAATCCGCTCTGCACGAAGATGGCGCCGAGCAGGACGCGGGCGAGGAGCAGCAACAGGTCCTGCGCCGTCGTCGTCGGTCGCGCCTCCCAGGACGCCGCGCCGGACGAACGCTTGCCGTAGGTCGCCATGGGTGGTCTCCCGCGAAAGGTCTGTGACCGGAATCCGAGTCACCGCCTCAACACGGCACCGCCCCACCCTGTTCCTGCTGTTGGGATTCCGGCCGTCAGGCCGCGCGCTTACCGACCCGGCGCAGCAGCTCGATGAACCGCGCGCGCTCGACGTCGGAGAAGTCGTGGAACAGGGTGCGCTCGTGCTCCTTGATCTTGGGGATCAGTTCGTCCAGCAGGGCCACGCCGGCGTCCGACAGCTTCAGCGCGTAGGAGCGGCGGTCGTTCGCCGCCGGTGCGCGCACCACGAGGCCGCGTGACTCCAGCCGGTCGATCACCGCCACCATGGTGGAGCGGTCGATGCCGATCGCCGAACCCAGCGCCGACTGGCTGAGGCCGGTGTTCTCGCGGATGCGGACCAGCACGCCGAACTGGCCGGGCGTGATATCGTGCGGCGCCACCGCCTTCTGGAAATCCTCGAACACGGCGGCCTGCGCCTTGCGCAGCGTGTAGCCGACCAGCCCGGGCAGCAGGCCGTAGGACAGCGTCGCCCGCTTTCCACGCGCACGCCCGCTCGGGCGACCCTCATCCTCGTCGGACATGGCGGAGGCATCCATGCGAACCGGTCTCCCGAACAACGGCAAGTATCATCCAGCATAACAGTTATATGACTGGCGAGCAAGGACCGCCCCCGCTCAGAAGATGCCGGCCTCCAGCCCGGCGGCCATCAGCGTGCCCAGCTCCTCGCACCGGGGCACGAACTCCGCGCGGAAGGCGCCGCGCAGGATCAGCGGCTCCTGCGCGGCGCGCCAGCGCAGGCCCGTGGTGATGGTGTCCACCGCCCGCCGCGTGCCGGTGCCGTCGTGCCCGGCGCGGACGTACAGCGCGAAGGGCATCCCCTGCGTGCGTTCCAGGCAGGGGTAATAGATGCGATCGAAGAAGTCCTTCAAGGCACCGCTCATGTACCCCAGGTTCTCCGGCGTGCCCAGGATCACGGCGTGCGCCGCCAGCACGTCCTCCGGCCCCGCCTGGAGCGGCGCCACCACCGCCACCTCCACGCCCTCGATCTCGGGCGAACGGGCGCCGCGCACCACCGCGTCGCGCAACGCCTGCGTGTTGGGCGACGGGCAGTGGGCGACGACGAGCAGGCGCTTCATGGTCATGGCTCCAGGCCCTTGCAAAAATTCCTAGCGCCGTTCATGATTTTCCTCGCCGACGGCCGGAGTGCGCCCGCCGGCCCCGGCGCCGTGCACGGCGCCCCCGAATGTGACAACCGGCCGCCAAGCGTATCATGGCGTATCATCCGGTAACATTCGTCGCCGTGCCGGCCGGCTCCCCAACCTTCGGCAGGCGCGACCGGCGCTACGGCGCCCGGCCGAACAGCATCTCGCGCCGGGACGGCGGTGCGGGGGCCGGGGTGGGCGGTGGCGCCGGTTCGGGCGCCGCGTCCTCCTCCGCCTTGAGGAGTTCGTCCAGGCACGCCCCGGCGGTCAGCACCGCCACGGCGTGCTCGGCGAATTCCTCCATGGGGGAGAACAGCGACAGGCTCAGCAGCGGCCCCACCCCGTCCAGCCGCCCGGCGAGGAAGTCGTACTCGCCCGACGGCAGCACGCGCGACACGGTGGCGCCGTCGGCCACCTCCGCCCAGGCGGCCGGGTCGCGCGGCAGCAGGACGGCGTTCATGCACCAGGGCGTCACCACGATGCCCAGCCATGCGTCCTCGCCGAAGGGCTGGAAACCCACCGTCTCGACGCGCAGCGCCGGGTTGCAGATCGGCACGTCCTTCATGCCGCCCTCGGCCGCCGCCCGATAGGCGGCCACCAGCGCCGCGACGCGCTCCGCCATCGGCTCGGCGGCCATGAGATCGGTGGCCGTAACCACCCCGCCCAGCACCATGAACTTGTCGGGCGGCGCGTCGCAGTTGGGACAGCTCCAGCCGTCGGGGAGTGCCGTGAAGGGCGTGCCGGCCGGCACCTGCCAGACGGCGTCGCCCTGCTCCGGGTCGTACACGTGCCAGCAGATGCCGCATTCCATACGGGCATCGTCGGGCACGGGCACGCCTTCGAACAGGGTGTGGCCCATCAGTAATAGGCCTCCAGGATCTCCTTCAGGCGCGCCGCGGAATCCGCGAAATCCTCGTCGGCGGCGCGCACGGCCAGCGGCACGTCGCCGACCTCCAGCGTGTCCAGCACCACCTTGTCCTGGGTGTTCATGTACTGCACGCTCCACACGTTGCGGCGCGCCGTCAGCACCACCCGGCAGGAGCTGTAGCCGCGCGACAGCGCCAGCACCGGCCCGGTGCCCAGTGTGGCCTGCAGCACCTCCAGGTCCACCGGGTTCATCGGCAAGAGCGTGAAGCTGATCACGTGGTTGGGCGTGCCGGACACATAGGTGGCGGCGCGGTCGCGGACCTCGGCCAGCACGGGCAGCACGTTCATGGCGCCGGGCGGCGGTTCGGTGATGGGGATGTCGGCGGTGGTGGCGCCGGTCGCCGCGGCGCGGACCAGGGCCGGCACCTCGCCCACCTCCACATGGTCGCCCAGGCGCTTGCCGGTCAACGGGTCGGAGGTGCGGATGCGCCAGACGCCGGTCAGCGTCGATTCCTGGATCTGGTACTCGGCCGCCCCCGTAACGAGGATCGACACCTCACCCTGCCCCAGCGTCTGGTCGAGCAGCGTGCGGTTGGCCTCGTCCAGGTGGCCGGCGTCGAAGGACACCGGCGCGTCGGCGGCACGGTAGCCCTCCAGCACCGCCAGCACCTCGTGCAGCAGCCGCTGCACGGGGGCGGCTTCCTCGCCCACCTCCGGCAGTGCCGCGAGGCCGCGGGTCGCCACGCCGGCCGGCAGGCCCAGCAGGTCAAGGCCGCCAGAACCGCCGACGGAGCCGGTATCGCACGCGTTGCCGAGGAAGGCCGCCGTCGGCGCCTCCTCGTCGAGCCACTTCATCGGGTTGGGCCGTTCCATGGAGGCGTTCCTTCCTGTGGCTGGTGGCTAGTGGGTGGCGAGGCTGGGGGCGCCGTCCAGCGCCGCGCGCAGCCGCTCGACGTAGACGGTCCAGTCCTGGACGCGGGTGATGATGTCGGCGACCTCGCCGTCGCGCAGCACGACCAGCGCCGGGAAGACGACGACGTTCCAGCGCTTCTTCAGCACCTCGCCGGCCTCGCGGTCGACGACGCCGGTGCGGAAGCGGCCGGGAAAGACGCCGATCAGCTCGCGCAGGATGACGGCGACGTCGGAGCTTTCCGGCCGTTGCGCCGTGTCGCCGGTAAAGAACAGCACCGCCGCACCACCCGGCGCCAGGAAGGCGTCGGCGCTGTCCGGGGTGACGGAAAGGCAGCCGCCGGTGGTGCAGAGCTGCTCGATCAGCGGAAGGCTCATGGTCACGCTCCGAGAGGGAGGAAGCGGGCGTCGCCGGTGCGGCAGGCGTCCTCGGCGGACGGACGGCCGTCCTCGTAGTGGGACAGGCTGAGGCTGCCGTGCAGCACGCCCTCGGCCGGGACGGTGCGCTCCTCGGCCCGGAAGCCCCAGGCGGCGAGCTGGTCGAGCGCCACGCGCAAGGCCGGCTCGACCTGGGCGCGCACGCGGTCGGTCAGGCTGCCGCCGTAGTCCTCCAGCACCTCGGCCTGAACGCCGATCAGCAGCATCTCGGCCGGCGCCCCGCCCAGCAGGTCGGCGGCGGACAGCACGTCCTGGAAGCCGGTCTGGTGCAGGCTCATCTTCTTGGCGCCGGTGAACTTCGGCACCTCACCGTCGCGCACCAGCTTCAGCGTCCCCGGCTCCTCGCCGTAGTCGATGGCGTCGAAGACGATCAGGCGTCTGGCGGCGCGGACGTCGTGCACGAGGTAGAGGCCCTGGGTGCCGCCGTCCATCACGCGCACACCCGGCGGGAACGCCCAGCGGCGGTCCAGCTCCTCCACGCAGCGCACCCCGAACCCCTCGTCGGCCCACAGGATGTTGCCGATGCCGAGCACGAGGACGTCGCAGGATTCTTCGGTCATGGGAACTCCTTGAAAGCCCTCTCCCTAAGGAGGGAGAGGGCGAAGGGATTACCGCCGGTTGTCCTTGAACATGCGCCAGCCGCCGATGATCGTGCTAATCATCGTCTGCCGGCTCATGATGTCCTCGCGGATGGCGGCGTAGACGTGGACGGTGACGAAGATCACCATCAGCCACATGCCCAGGCGGTGCACCGTGTGCAGGTTCTGCGTGTTGCCGGCCAGGTCGATGACCCAGCCGAACAGCGCGTGCTGCCACGAGTCCATCCCGGTCCCCTCGGCGTACAGCGCGAAACCGGTGACGATCATGAAGATGCCGCCCAGCGTGAACATCGAGAACATGGCGAGCTGCGCCAGCGGATTGTGCCCGATGTACTTCTTGGGATCGGGGGTGAGGAACGAATACCACTTCGCCTCGAACAGCACCTCCGCCCAGAAGCGGCCGCGCCAGAACGGGATGTAGAACATCTGCCGGGCGTGGTGGTTGCCGACCAGCGCCCAGTAGACGCGGCCCAGGAACGCCACCGCCATGAACTGGCCGGCGGCGAAGTGGGCGAAGCGGATATACCCGAACAGATAGTTGTCGATGGCCTCGCCCGGCATCGTCGGCGGCGGCACGCCGATGAAGTAGCCGGTCACCACCAGCACGACGATGGCCAGCGCGTTCGCCCAGTGCCACAGGCGCACCGGCGCCTCGTAGACGTAGATCGCCGTCTGCCGCGTCAGGTGGGCGGCGTCCTCGCTGGTCAGGTCGCTGATGTCCGGCTCGCCGCGGCGCGGCGGCAGGATGACGCGGTCGGCGGTGCCGAGCCGGGCTTCCTCGTCCGGTGTCAGTACGGTCATGGCGTGGTCCTCCCCATGCGGTTCAGCGCACCTGCACCCGGGTCATCTCCTGACCCTCGGGCGACAGGACGTGGGTGGAGCACGCGAGACACGGGTCGAAGCTGTGCAGCGTGCGCAGGATCTCCAGCGGCTGGTCGGGCACCTGCATCGGCGTGTTCATCAGCGCCGCCTCGAAGGCGCCGATGTTGCCCTGGTTGTCGCGCGGGCTGCCGTTCCAGGTGGTAGGGACGACCGCCTGGTAGTTGTCGATCCTGGTGTCCTTGATGCGGATCCAGTGGCCCAGCGCGCCGCGCGGCGCCTCGGTGAAGCCGACGCCCTTGCACTCCTTCGGCCAGGTCGACGGGTCCCAGTTGGCGGTGTTGGCGGTGGTGCTGTCGCCCGCCTTGATGCGCGCCACCAGCTTGTCCTGGAAGTACTTCAGCTTGTGCGCGGCCCACTGGCACTCCAAACCGCGCGCCAGCGTGCGGCCCAGCGTGGAGAACAGCGCGTCCACCGGCACGTCCAGCGCCTTCAGCGACTTCTCGACCGGCTCCTTGAACTCCGGGATGCCCTTGGCGTAGCCGATGATGTAGCGGGCCAGCGGGCCCACCTCCATGGCGTGGCCCTTCCAGCGCGGCGCCTTGATCCAGGAGTACTTGCCGGCCTCGTCCACCGCCTCGATGCGGGTCTTCGTGCCCTTGGCGTTGGGGCCCAGCTCGTACTTGGCCTGGGTGATGCCGTCCCAGGGGTGCAGGCCCCTCGATTCGTCCGGGTAGGTGTACCAGGAGTGCGGGACGAACTCCTGCACCTCGTTCGGGTTGGTCAGATCGACCTCGTGCACCTCGGACAGCTTGCCGTTGATGATGGCGCCGCGCGGCAGCATCAGGTTCTTCGACGAGTAGTCGTTGGCGATGTCCGGGATGTCGCCGTAGGACAGCACCGACTTCGACGACAGCCCGCCGCCGTGCAGCCAGCCCTTGTAGAACGACGCGATCGCCATCAGGTCGGGGATGTAGACCTGCTCGGTGAACTCGATGCAGCGGTTGATGATGTCGGTGACGAGGTTGAGCTGCGTCATGTTGATGGCGCCGACGCTGCCCGTCGAGTTCAGGTTGATCGGGCACGGCACGCCGCCGACCAGCCAGTTCGGGTGCGGGTTCTTGCCGCCGTAGACGGCGTGGATCTTGACGATCTCCTTCTGGAAGTCGAGCGCCTCCAGATAATGCGCCACCGCCATCAGGTTGGCTTCCGGCGGCAGGGCGTAGCCGGGGTGGCCCCAGTAGCCGTTCTTGAAGGGCCCGAGCTGGCCCGATTCCACGAACTTCTTCAACCGCGTCTGCAGGTCGCGGAAATAGCCGGGCGAGGACAGCGGCCAGGAGGAGATGGACTGCGCCAGCTCCGACGTCGCCTTGGCGTCGGCCTTGAGGGCCGAGACCACATCCACCCAGTCCAGCGCGTGCAGGTGGTAGAAGTGGACGATGTGGTCGTGCACCTGCAGCGTGAGCTGCATGATGTTGCGGATCGAGTTGGCGTTGTCCGGGATCTTGATCTTCAGCGCGTCCTCGACCGCGCGGACCGAGGTCAGCGCGTGCGTGCCGGTGCACACGCCGCAGATGCGCTCGGTGAAGGCCCAGGCGTCGCGCGGGTCGCGGCCCTTCAGGATGACTTCTAGGCCGCGCCACATGGTGCCGGTGGACACCGCGTTGCGGATGATGTTCTGGCTGTCGAGGTTGACCTCGACACGCATGTGGCCCTCGATGCGGGTCACCGGATCGACGACGACGCGCTTGCCGCTGTTGTCGAGGTTGAAGCCGTTCGGCGTGGTGATGGCGGTCATGACGGACGTTTCCTCTTCCCTGCGGACGCTCAGCGGTTGTCGGTGCTGCCGGGCTTGTGCCGGGCGCGCTTGACGGCGCTGGCCGCCGCGTGCGCCGCGACCGCCGCGCCCACCACGGCCGCCGCCGTGCCGCCGACCTGGTCGGCGTTGGACTCGATGCCGAACTGCTTGATGTCGGTCAGGCGGTTGTAGAACGGCCCCTTGTCCCAGAAGCCGTCCTCGGAACAGCCGATGCAGCCGTGGCCCGCCTGGATGGGGAAGGAGGTGCCCTCGTTCCAGCGCACGGTGGAACAGGCGTTGTAGGTGGTCGGGCCCTTGCAGCCCATCTTGTAGAGGCAATAGCCCTTGCGCGCGCCCTCGTCGTCCCAGCTCTCCACGAACTGGCCGGCGTCGAAGTGCGGGCGGCGGTAGCACTTGTCGTGGATGCGCTGGCTGTAGAACATCTTCGGCCGGCCCTGGCGGTCCAGCTCCGGCATCTGGTCGAAGGTGAGGATGTAGGTGATGACGCCGGTCATCACCTCGGCGATCGGTGGGCAACCCGGCACCTTGATGATGGGCTTGCCGGTGATCACCTTGTCCACCGGCGTGGCCTGCGTCGGGTTCGGCTTGGCCGCCTGCACGCAGCCCCACGACGCGCAGGAGCCCCAGGAGATCACCGCCATGGCGTCGTTGCAGACTTCCCGGAGCTGCTCGACGAACGGCCGGCCGCCGATGATGCAGTACATGCCGTCTTCGTTGAGCGGCGGGTTGCCCTCGATGGCGGCGATGTAACGGCCCTTGTGGGTGTGGCGGATCTCCTCAAGGATCGCTTCGGCCTGATGGCCGGCCGAAGCCATGAGGGTGTCGTCGTAGTCGAGCGAGATCATCGACAGCACGACGTCCTTCACCAGCGGGTGCGCGGAGCGGATGAAGCTTTCCGAGCAGCAGGTGCACTCCAGCCCGTGCAGCCACAGCACGGGGATGCGCGGCTTCGTCTCCATCGCGTGGGCGATCTTCGGGGCGAACGCCGGGCCCAGGCCCAGGGCGGCGGCGGAGAGCGAGCAGAATTTCAGGAAGCTGCGCCGGCTGATCCCCTGCCGGCGGATGACGTCGTAGAAGGTTTCCGTTGTCGCCATGGGCGTTTCCTCTCCCGTGCCGTCGCGCCCGCGGTGGCGCGCTCGTTCGTCATGGCAACCGAACAGCAACAATTGTGCCGGCCGACGGTACGTAGGCCGTTCAACGTCTTGCGACGTTTGGCCACACGGATTGCGGAATATCGGGTGGCAGGGTTGCCATCCCACTGGCAAGCGCGTTGCCAGACGACTCCGGGCAAGGCGACCATGCGGCTGAGGCCCCGTGTCCGTTGCCACGGGCGGCCGGCCTCCTGAAATACCGAACAAATTGTCCCAACCCGCGAGGCACCGCCGATGCTATGCGGGACGGCCAAGATCCCGAATGTGCAAACCATGGAGGGTCCGCCGCATGAGACGATGGCCTGTCGCGCTGTTCCTGGCGCTCACCACCCTGCCCGCCGCCGCCCCGGCCACGGCGGAGGGATTGCCGCAACGCAAGATCCAGATGGACGGGCGCTGGGGGGCGTTGGAAATCGGCCAGACGGACGGGGCGCGCCGGCGCCTCGTGGTCACCGGCCCGCCGGGCGCCGCCATCGGCGACCTGGGCGCCAAGCTCGCCTACTACGCGCCGCAGGTGCTGGGCGTCGAGGTCGGCGCCAGTTACACCCCCGTGCCGCGCGGCAGCGCGGCAACGCCGGACCCGCGCAAGGCGCGCCACATGGTGGAAGCGGCGGCCAAGAAGAAGCTGCGCATGGGCAAGGTGCGCGCCAAGGTGACGGCCGGCACCAGCCGGACGCACGTGCGGGCGGATTCCCGTCGCGTGCCGAAGCAATCGTGGATCGTCGGCGCGCAGGTCGCCTGGAACGCCGTGCGCGTGGAGGGCGGCGTGCGCGAACAGTACGGCGCCGACGGTACCGGGTTCCGCAGTTGGTCGTCCAACGTCACCTATCTGGCCGGGTCCTGGCAGCTCGACGTGCGCATGCAGCGCGTCCGGGACGGCGACGAACCGGCGGTGAGCACGCTCAGCGCCGACGCGTCCATCGACCTGACGCCGCGCTGGCGCCTGTCGGCCGACATCGGCCGCACGCAGGTCGCCGAAGATGCGCACACCACGGTCTCGCTCAACGCGAAACTGGTGTTCTGATCACCGCTGCGGGGCCTCCCGCCCGGCCAGCATGCCTTCCGCCAGCCGCACCAGCGCGTCCTCGAACTCCGGCGTTCCCGGCAGGTCGGAGTCCTCCAGCACGGCGGCGCGGATGGCACCCAGCACGGCGCGGCTGACGACGAACAGCGCGGCCGGCGACGGCGGCGGGAAGTCCGGGTGATTGCGACGCTCCAGCGCCACGCGGATGCGCTCGGCCGTCTCCCGCGTCGCGGCGATGACCGGTTCTGTGTGATCCAGCTTCCAGCCGCGCTTCAGCAGCAGGCGCCGGCCCCGGTCGCCGACACCGAACGCCTCCACCGAGATGCGGATGAACAGGCGCAGGTAGTCGCGCGGGTGCGCCTGCGATGCCTCGGCCTCCGCCAGCAGCGCGTCGAGGCGCCCTATGACCCGCCGCCGCTCCAGGTCGATCATGGCCAGCAGGACGGACTCCATGCTGGGGAAGTACTGGTACAGCGTGCCGATGGAGAAGCCGGCCCGCTCCGCCACCCGGTTGGTGGTCAGTCGCTTCTCCCCCTCCGTGTCCAGAATCTGAACGGTCGCCTCGAAAATCGTCTGCACGGTCTTCCAGGCGCGTGTCTGGCTCGGCCTTTTACGCATCGAATCAACGGGTTGCGGATTGGCTTCGGACATGGCGGCGGGTCCGGGGAATGCGAGTTGGGAAACCGAGCATCCCTCAGTATCGTCATGACGTCCACTGGCCAGGGAGGAAGATCCATGCCGAACCTTACCGTCCGCCGGCCCGCCATCGACATGGCCTCTCTGGCGATGCCCGACGCGTGGCTGGGCGGCGACGCCTTCCGCACCCAGGTCTTCAACGCGCTGTCCATGATGTTCCCGGTGGGCGAGCAGTACTTCATCGATTCCGTGCGCGAGGGCCTGCCCTTCGTCCAGGACCCGGAGCTGCGCGAGGACGCCCGCCGCTTCATCGCCCAGGAGGCGACCCACAGCAGCCTGCACCGCGCCTTCAACGACCGGCTGGCGCAACGCGGCCTGCGCAACCGGGTGGAGCCGATCATCCGCTGGCGCATCCGCGTGACCGAGCGCATGGGCGTGCGCCATAAGCTGGCCGTCACCATGGCGTACGAGCACTTCACCGCCACCTTCGGCGACGTGGTGCTGCGCTATCCCGAATGGCTGGCGGGTGCGTCGGAGCCGATGCGGGCGCTGTGGCTGTGGCACGCGGTGGAGGAGTGCGAGCACCGCGCCATCGCCTTCGACGTCCACCGCGCGGCCGGCGGCGGCTATGCCGGCCGCATCGGCTGGTACCTCTACGTCACCCTGCTGTTCGCCATCGACACGACGATCCAGACCGTCAGCAACCTGCACCGCAGCGGCACCCTGTTCCGCCCCGCCACCTGGGGCCAGGGCCTGCGCTTCCTGTTCGGCCGCGGAGGCCTGGTGCACCGGACACTGCCGGCATGGCTCGCCTATTTCCGGCCCGGCTTCACCCCCCACGACCACGGCGACCCCGAAGCCCCCCGCCGCTGGCTGGAGGAAAACGCCGCTTGGTTCGCCCGAGGGTGATGGAGAGGGTTTTGAGACACGGATGCACACGGATGAGGGACACGGACAGACACAAATAGATATCTTTTTTCATCCCTGTATATCCGTGCGCCGGCCCCGCCGGCATCCGTGTCCATCCGTGGCCCTGATTTTCTCACCCTCCACCGCGCTCGCCCCGGCGATGGCTTTCATGGTAAACCATCGTTGGGGGCGCGGACGGTGGGATGCGGGCAGTGAAGGCGTCACAGGACCTGATCGGCAGCGCGGCGATGACGGCGGACGTCGAAAGCGCCTGGATCGACGTCATCCGCAAGATGGACGAGACCTACGCCGACCTCGTCTCCCAGCAGGTCGAACTGGAGCGCAAGAACGCCGAGCTGGAGGAGGCACAGGCCTTCATCGCCAGCGTCATGGCGTCGATGACCGACGTGCTCATCGCCTGCGACCGCGAGGGCCGGATCGAGCAGGTCAACCACGCCGCCGAGCGCGCGCTGGGCCTTACCGAAAACACGCTGACCGGCCGCAACCTGCGCGACTTCATCGAGGACTCCTCCCGCCCCGCCTTCGACGCGCTGCGCGCCGCGGCCCTGCGGCGCGAATGCGTGTCGGACAGCGAGCTGTCGTTCCAGGGCGACGCCGGCCCCTTCCCGGTGTCGGTGAACAGCGCCATCCGCTACGACCCGCGCGGCCACGCCATCGGCATGGTGCTGGTCGGCCGGCCGACCGGCGAGCTGCGCCGCGCCTACCGCGATCTCGCCGCCGCGCACGAGGGGCTGATGCAGACCCAGCAGCAGCTCGTCCAGTCCGAGAAGATGGCCTCGCTCGGCCGCCTCGTGGCCGGCGTGGCGCACGAGCTGAACAACCCCATCTCCTTTGTCTACGGCAACGCCCACGCGCTGCGCCGCTATGGCGAACGGCTGACGGCCTACCTGGATGCCATCCACGCCGGCCGCCCGGCGGCGGAGGTGGCGGGCCTGCGCGCCGACCTGCGCATCGACCGCGTGCGCGCCGACCTGGGCGACACGCTGAACGGCATTCTGGAGGGAGCCGAGCGCGTGCGCGACATCGTCACCGAGCTGCGCCGCTTCTCCTCCGAACAGAAACAGGCGCTGGAGCTGTTCGACATGACGGCCCTGCTGCGCTCCGCCGTCACCTGGGTGGCGAAGGCGCAGATGCCCAGCCTGGACGTGACCTTCGACCTGCCCGAGCGGCTGGAGGCGCGCGGCCACCCCGGCCACCTGCACCAGGTCGCCATGAACCTCGTGCAGAACGCCGTGGACGCCGTGGCCGACAGCCCGCGCAAGCGCCTGGACGTGGCCGGCGCGGTGGATGGCCGCTGGACGGTGGTCACGATCCGCGACACCGGCCCCGGCATCGCGCCGGAGGTCCTGTCGCGCGTCTTCGACCCCTTCTTCACCACCAAGCCGGTCGGCAAGGGCACCGGCCTGGGACTGTCCATCAGCTACCAGATCGTCAAGGATCACGGCGGCGTGCTGGAAGCCGCCAACCACCCCGACGGCGGTGCCGTCTTCACGCTGCGCCTTCCGGCGGCGCTGGGGTGAGCGTATGGAAAAGCGCGAAATGACGGTTCTGTGGGTGCAGTCGGGCGGCTGCGGGGGCTGCACCATGTCGATGCTCTGCGCCCAATCGCCGGATCTGCTCTCCACGCTGGACGGCGCCGGCATCCGCCTGCTCTGGCACCCCTCCCTGTCGGAGGAGACGGGGGCGGAGGCGGTGGCGATCATCGACGCCGTGCTGTCCGGCCGCCAGCCGCTGGACGTGCTGTGCGTGGAGGGATCGCTGCTGCGCGGGCCGAACGGCACCGGGCGCTTCCACGTGCTGGCCGGCACCGGGAAGGCGACGATCGACTGGGTGCGCGACCTCGCCGCCGCAGCGCGCCACGTGGTGGCAATCGGCACCTGTGCGGCCTATGGCGGCATCACCGCGGCCGGCGCCAACGTCACCGACGCCTGCGGGTTGCAGTACGACGGGCGCCAGCGCGGCGGCGCGCTCGGCGGCAGCTTCGTCGCGCGCTCCGGCCTTCCCGTGATCAACGTGGCCGGCTGCCCGACGCACCCCAACTGGGTGACCGAGACGCTGATGCTGCTGGCCGAGGACGCCATCGCGGCCGACGGCCTGGACGCCTTCCAGCGCCCACGCTTCTACGCCGACCACCTCGTCCACCACGGCTGCCCGCGCAACGAGTATTACGAGTACAAGGCCAGCGCGGAGAAGATGTCGGACCTCGGCTGCCTGATGGAGCATCTCGGCTGTCTGGGCACGCAGGCGCACGCCGACTGCAACACCCGCCTGTGGAACGGCGAGGGATCGTGCACGCGCGGCGGCTACGCCTGCATCAATTGCACCGCGCCCGAGTTCGAGGAGCCCGGCCACGGCTTCCTGGAGACGCCGAAGTTCGCCGGCATCCCCATCGGCCTGCCGACCGACATGCCGAAGGCGTGGTTCGTGGCGCTGGCCTCGCTCGCCAAGGCGGCCACCCCCGAACGCGTCCGGCGCAACGCCTCCTCCGACCGCATCGTGGTGCCGCCCACCATCCGCAAGACCGGCAAGGGCCACACCGAGCGATGAGCGTTCCCGTTCCGCCGACGCGCCTGATCGTCGGCCCCTTCAACCGGGTCGAGGGCGACCTGGAAGTCCGCCTGGACGTGGACGGCGGCCGCATCGCCGCGGCCTACGTCAATGCGCCGCTGTTCCGCGGCTTCGAACGCATCCTGGAGGGACGGCAACCGCTGGACGCGCTCGTGGTGGCGCCGCGCATCTGCGGCATCTGCTCCGTCTCGCAGTCGCACGCCGCCGCCCTGGCGCTGGCCGCCGCGCAGGGGATCACGCCGCCGCGCAACGGCCTGCTGGCGACCAACCTGATCGTGGCGACGGAGAATGCCGCCGACCACCTCACCCACTTCCACCTGTTCTTCATGCCCGACTTCGCCCGCGCCGCCTACGCCGGCCGCCCCTGGCACGGCCGGGCGGAGGCGCGCTTCAAGGCGGCGCAGGGCTCGGCCGTGCGCCGGGCGGTGGAGGCGCGGGCCGGGCTGCTGCACGTGCTGGGCCTGCTGGCCGGCAAGTGGCCGCACACGCTGACGCTGCAGCCCGGCGGCGTGGCCCGCGCGGCGGACGCCCGCGACAAGGTGCGCCTCTCCGCCATCCTCGGCGGCGTGCGCCGCTTCCTGGAAGACAGCCTGTACGGCGCCCGGCTGGAACGCGTGGCCGAACTGGCAGACGTGGACGACCTGCGCCGCTGGCGCAGGCAAGGGCCGGACGGCGACTTCCGCCTGTTCCTGGAAATCGCCGAGGACCTGGATCTCGCCACCCTGGGCCGCGCCTACGGCCATTTCCTCAGCTACGGCGCCTACCCGTCCGAGGACGGCCCCCTGTACCGGCGCGGCACCGTTGCGAACGGCGTCGAGGGCGCGCTCGACCTCGGCGCCATCGCCGAGCACCACACCTTCAGCCGCATGATCGGCCGCGACCGGCCGCACCATCCCTCCGTCGGCACCACCGTGCCCGACGCCGACGACGAGACCGGCTACACTTGGTGCAAAGCGCCGCGCCTGGGCGGCGAACCCTACGAGACCGGCGCCATCGCCCGCCAGATGGTGGACGGCCAGCCCCTTGTCCGCGCCCTGGTGGCCGCGGACGGCGGCAGCGTGTTCAGCCGCGTCGTCGCCCGGCTGATCGAGCTGGCCCGCACGGCGTGCGCCATGGAGGGCTGGGTCCGCGCGCTCGATCCGGGCGCGCCCTGGTGCGTCCAGGCCGACGGACCCGACGCCGCCGAGACCGCCGGCCTGACGGAGGCGGCGCGCGGCGCACTGGGCCACTGGCTGCGCATCGAGAAGGGGCGGATCGCCGGCTACCAGATCATCGCGCCGACCACCTGGAACTTCTCCCCGCGCGACGCCGCCGGCCGCCCCGGCCCGCTGGAGAAGGCGCTGGAGGGCGTGCCCATCCCGCCCGGCGACCCCTCCCCCGTCGCCGTGCAGCACGTCGTGCGCTCCTTCGACCCCTGCATGGTCTGCACGGTGCATTGAACGGCCTCATACCGGCGGCACATGGATTGATTGGGTGATACTGAACCGCACCGGGATTCCCGGAGGCCCCATTTCCTGAGAAGATGGGGTCATCACGACGAAACAGGCATCACCCAAATACGCCCCTGAAGTCCGCGAGCGCGCAGAGCGGATGGTGTTCGATCACGAAGGGGAGCACGCCTCGCAGTGGGCGGCGATCAGCTCGATCGCGGCGAAGATCGGCTGCAATCCCGAGACGCTGCGGGGCTGGGTCCGGCAGGTCGAACGCGACCAGAGCAAGCGGCCCGGGCCGACGACGGACGAGCAGGAGCGCATCAAGGCGCTGGAGCGCGAAAACCGCGAACTGCACCGGGCGAGGCGCCGGCCCGCTGGCGAAGCGACGCGGAGCTGAGCGGGGCTATCCGACGGGTCTGGGATGAAAACGTCCAGGTCTACGGGGTGCGCAAAGTGTGGCGGCAGTTGCGGCGGGAGGGGATCAACATCGCCCGCTGCACGGTGGCCCGGCTGATGAAGCGCATGGGCCTGCGGGGCGTCACGCGCGGCAAGGCGGTGCGCACCACGATCAGCGACCGCGGGTCGCAATACGTTGCCATCAAGTACACGGAGCGCCTCACCGAGGCCGGCGTCGAACCCTCCATGGGCAGCGTTGGCGACAGCTACGACAATGCCTTGGCCGAGACCATCAACGGCCTTCTACAAGGCTGAGGTGATCCGGCGCCGCGGGCCATGGCGCACCCTGGAAGCCGTCGAGTTCGCCACCCTGGAATGGGTGGGCGGGTTCAACCATCGCCGCCTGCTCGACCCCATCGGCAACACCCCTCCCGCCGAGGCCGAAGCGCGCTACTATGCCCAAACCGAGGACGTCGCCATGGCGGGCGGATTAACAGGTGGGGTTGACGTTTCTGTCAAGATTGTAGCGCTTCATCTTTTGATAGAGCGTGCTCTTCGCAATGCCCAGTGATTCGGCTGCGCGGGTCAAGTTACCGCCGTGCCTGCCAATCGCCATAATTATGCTCAAGCGCTCGCTTTCTTCAAGCGTCGCAACCGTTCCGAACTGTGGATCCGCGACGGTCAATGCGGTATTCGACGACATCCCGCTGATCTCAACGGGTAGATCGTCAGGAGTGATTTCGTCCCCTTCACTCAACAGGATCATACCTTCGACGACATTCCGCAACTCACGGACGTTGCCCGGCCATCTGTGAGCGCAGAGGGCGTCGATGGTGGACGGCGCGACTCTCTTCACCGGGACACCATAGCGCTCCGCGGCCTTTTCGATGAAGTGCTGCACGAGCAGCGGGATATCTTCCGTCCGTTCACACAGCGACGGCAGATTTAAAACCGTGACCGACAGGCGATAGAACAGATCCATGCGGAAGCGTCCCTTCGCCACCTCGTCCCGTAGGTCGCGATTGGTCGCGGCGACGAGCCGGACCTTGATCTTTCTGGGTTTGTTCTCGCCAAGGCGGTACACCTCGTTGTCCTCCAGGACACGCAGGAAATGCGCCTGCAGGTCGAGCGGCATTTCTCCGATTTCGTCGAGGAACAGGGTGCCGCCGTCCGCCGCCTCGAACTTGCCCGGCATACCGCCGCGCCGCGCGCCGGTGAACGCCCCCTCCACATAACCGAACAGTTCGCTCGCCAACAGCTCGCGCGTCATGCCGCCACAGTTGAGCGGAACAAAGGGACGGCCATTGCCCGGGCCGGACTCGTGAAGTGCGCGTGCGAAGACTTCCTTGCCGGCACCAGTGGGGCCGAGCAGAAGAACGGGAACATTGATCCTTGCGAGTTGGCGTGCCTTGGCCTTGGCCTTCAGGATGGCGGAACCGGCCCCTACGATCCGGCTGAAAGCGTCGCCGTCACCCGTCTCGACCCGTCGGCGGTCAACCCTTTGCGGAGCTGGCCGAGCCGGCAGTACAAGCACGGTGCCGAGCAGCTCGTTGTTCTCCAGAATCGGCTCGACCCGCCCGTCGCCAGCGTCGAAGAGGTTCGCCGCCGCTTCGAAGTCAATGCCTTTGGCATTCAAGGCTTCGCACGCGACCTCGTTGGCACGCACGAGGCGTCGTCGCCGATCGAAGACCATGACGCCGTCGTTCAGCCAGCGACTGGCCTGGTCGAGCGTAAGATCGAGCAGGCGTGACCGCTTCTCGATCTCGATCTTGGCCAGCCGCCCTTCGATCCGGGCGGCGCCGGCGCACACCAGCGCGAGGCAATGGCTGTTGTGGGCGCCACTCAGGCCGGAGATGTCGAGCACGCCCAGGACTTGCTCGTCATAGGGATCGCGCACGACCATGGCGGAGCATGTCCAGTGCTTGATGCCTTCGCAAAAATGCTCGGCCGACAAGATTTGCACCGGTTGTCCGGTGGCCAGAGCCGTGCCGATGGCGTTGGTGCCGCTGACCCGCTCGTCCCAATGCGCGCCGAGCATCAGGTGAATGTCTTGCCCATGATCGAGCGTCGCCGGGTCGCCCTCCATGCCGATGATGACGCCCGCCGGGTCCGTCAGCACCATGGCGGTGCCGGATTGGCTGAGAAATTCCCTGGCTTGCTTCATCACCGGTCGGGCGGCGTTGACCAGTTCCTGGTGACGTTGCTGAATCGCCGCCACGCCGTCGGCCGAGACCGTAAGCGGTGCATGCCGGATCGTCGGGTCAACCCCCTGAACCAGACAGCGTCGCCAGGAGTCCTCAATGAGGCGCCGGATGCTGTCCGTCGGGACTTCGCCAAATGAAAGGAAACGCTCCCACGCCGCCAGAAGAGCGACCTCGTTCTTTGCGGCCCCCGAATCCGCATCATTATCATAATGTGCCACCGTTTCCTCCCATGCCGGTGCTTTTGGCGCGGCAAGGCGGTTATTTATTATGGTTACTGTTACATATTGCGACTCGCGGCGCAAGCATGAACGTCTGCAACAATGATTGTTTGCCTACCATTCCGTTAACAATGTTGGGAACCCTGCGGTGCGCCACGGTGCCGGCCGTCGTTCGTGGCGTAGGCAAAAGCAAATATCACGCCATCATTCGGTGAACGGTGATGTCGCCGAAAATCGGCCCCTCCCGCCCTGCCATGACGGGGGGAAGAAATCCGGCGTACGATTTTCGAACGCACCGTACGGATTTCGAACGTCAGCTCTCCCGAACGGTCTGTAGAAACGCGCTCACCTGCTCGCGCAACCGGGATGCCGATTCGTCCAGTTGCCCGGCAGCGGCAAGAACCTGCTCAGCAACGTTTCCGGTTGTCGTGACGGCTTCGGACACGCCGGTGACGTGGGCCGCCACCTCCTGTACGCCCTGTGTCGCGCGTCGCAGGTTCTTAATAATGTCACCGGTGACTGTCCCGTGATCATCCAACGCCGTGGCGATGCCGGATGTAATGTCCCGGACGTCGCTGATCATGGCGCTGATGGACTGGATCGCTTCGACCGCCCGCCGGGTTTCATCCTGAACCGCGGTGATCTGGCCGCTGATGTCCTTGGTCGCCCGGGCAGTCTGGTTGGCCAGCGCCTTGACCTCGTTGGCGACGATCGCGAAGCCGCGCCCGGCGTTCCCGGCCCGCGCCGCCTCGATGGTGGCGTTGAGCGCGAGCAGGTTGGTCTGACGGGCGATGTCGTTGATCAGCTTGACCACCGCGCCGATGCGTTCTGCCACAAAGGCAAGGGCCTTCACCATCTCGTTGGACCGCACCGCCTCCCGCTCGGCCGCCACGGCGTCTTCCGCCGCTTCGGCCGCGTGACGCCCGACTTCGGAGGTCGAGGACGACAGCTCGTCGGCGGCCCCGGCGACGGTGTCGACGAAGGCGGTGGCGGTCCGCAGGGAGTCGATGATTCCTGTCGCTTGATCGGTCGCCCGGTGCGTCACCGCAGACATCGTCTGGGCCGCCGCGACCATTTGCGCCGCTGCGGCCGAGACGGCGGCGGCGACATGCAGGACCGTGCCCTCGAACTGCTCCGCGAGGGCATTCAGGGTTTGCCGGCGCTCGGCCGACGCCACGACCTCGGCGTCGATGTCGATCAGCGACCCGCACGCGCGCATCGGTGCTCCGGTGTCATCGCGCGCCACCCCGCCCACGGCGCGGAACCATCGGTAGGCGCCACCCTTGGTCTTCAGCCGGTATTTCACGTCGTAGCCGGTTTGCCCGGCGTGGTCGTTGAGGCAACTGGCAAAAGCGGCAAAGGTGGGGCCGGCATCGTCCGGGTGCAGCCGGTCTGCCCATGAGGTGACGCGGTTGGGGAATTCGGCCTCGGACGCAAATCCCAGCAGGCGGCGGAATTCGGCCGACCAGCGCCAAGCGCTCAACTCGTGCAATGGATCGCCCGCGTGAAGCACCGCGTCCCAAAGGCCGACACCGGCATAGCAGTCGAGCAGCGACAACAGTTGATGCTCGCTGCCGGTCCGGCGATCCTTGCCTGCACGCTGGAAGATCATGCGTCCCTCCGCAGGTCGTCTCGGCCGGCAATCCGGCGTCGCAGGTCGGTCTTCAGCACCTTGCCGGTGCTGTTCTTCGGCAGACCGTCGAGGAAGAGATAGACGCGCGGCCGCTTGAACCGCGCGATATGATCAAGGCACAACCCGTCGAGGTCGGCCGGATCGATGGTGTGGCCGTCCCGCGGCACGATGCAGGCCACGACTTCCTCGCCCCAATCCGGGTGCGGTTGCCCGATCACCGACACCTCCCGTATCGCGGGATGGCGCAGAAGCACCTCCTCCACTTCGCGCGGGTAGACGTTCGAACCGCCGCTGATGATGACGTCCTTGCTGCGGTCGAGCAGCGTGAGGAAGCCATCCTCGTCGAGCACGCCGACGTCACCGGTGTGCAGCCAGCCGTTGCGAAGCGTCTTGGCCGTGGCGTCGGGATCCTGCCAATACCCCGCCATGACGACGTCGCCGCGCACCACGACCTCTCCGGTCCGCCTAGCGTCGAGGGGCGTGCCGGCCTCATCAACGACGCGGACCTCGACACCGGAGCGTGCGTAGCCGACGCTGCCCAACCGCTCCTCGTAGCGGGGGTGCCCGGTATCGGCGTGGCAGGCTTTCGAGAGCCCGGTGATCGTCATCGGCGCTTCACCTTGGCCGTAGATCTGGGCGAGACGCGGCCCCACCAGCGCGAGCGCCCGTGCCAGATCCGCGCGATACATGGGGGCTCCGCCATAGATGATGGTCTTCAGGTTGCCGAGCGGGGCACTGGCGAACACCGGTGACGAGACCAGACGGTTGAGCATGGTGGGCGCGGCAAACAGGGAGAGGCCGCTGTAGTGATCGAGAAGGCTGGCAATCTCGGCCGGATCGAATCCGCCGCTTTCCGGGACGATGGTGTTGGCGGCCATAGCAACATGCACCAGCCCGTACAGGCCCGAGCCATGCGATTGCGGCGCGGCGTGCAGCATCGCGTCGGCCGGCGCCACCCGGTCGATGTCGGTGAGGTAGGCGTCTATCATCGCGCGAAGGTTGCGATGGCTGAGCGTGGCGCCCTTTGGCCGCCCGGTGGTCCCGCTGGTGTAGAACAGCCAGGCCGGGTCGGTCGCGGCCAACGGAGCCGGCGGCTGGTCCTGGATATCGGCGTCGCGGGCTTGCCGGTATTCGAGACTATCCACGTCGACGACGCCACCATCCGCCGCCAAGCCTGCGGCGAACCTGACCACGCTGCCGACGAGATCGGCCGTGGCAAAGCAAAGTTGGGCACCGGAGTGCCCCAGAATGAACTCGATCTCCCGGCCGTGCAGTTTGGGGTTGATCGGAACCGCGACCAAGCCGGCATGCCAAACGGCGAACAGCACTTCCCAGAACGCCGGACAATTGGTCATGGCGAGGCCGACACGGGTACCCGCCGGCAGACGGCGGTCAACACGCAGGTGATGGGACAGGGCGCGAACACGGGCCGCGAGCGTGGCGTGCGTGGCATGAAGCCGCGTGCCGAGCGACAGCGCGGGACGGTCGGGGAACGTGCGGGCGTTGTGCTCGACTAGGCAGGCCAGATTCATGGTGGGCTTCTCCGCACGGGGACGGCGACGAGACCGCCGGGCGCGGGGGCACCCGGCGGCAAGTTTGGAAAGGCATTCGGCAAAGGCGGATGCCTTTCCGCGGACAGCGTTCAAGGGGAATGGGCCATCAGATGGATGGGGCGAACGAGCCCCGGAGCCCGCCGGCCTGCGCGATGTCGAACGGCGCCCCGGTTTTCGCGGCGATCTCGTCGACGGCAACGCCGGGAGCGAGTTCGGTCAGGCACAGTCCGCCGCACCGCTTGTCCACCGTGAACACCGCCAGGTCGGTGATGATCAGATCGACGACGGCGACGCCGGTCAGCGGCAGGGAGCACCATTCGACGATCTTGTGCTCGCCGTCGCGGGCGGTGTGCTCCATCACCACCACGACCTTGCGCACGCCGGCCACCAGATCCATGGCACCGCCCATGCCCTTGACCATCTTGCCCGGCACCATCCAGTTTGCCAGATCGCCCTTGGCGCTGACCTGCAGGGCGCCCAGGATGGACAGGTCGATGTGGCCGCCGCGGATCATGGCGAAGCTGTCGGCCGAGGAGAAGTAGCTGGTCTTCGGCAGTTCGGTGATGGTCTGCTTGCCGGCGTTGATGAGGTCGGCATCCTCCTCGCCGGCGAGCGGGAACGGCCCCATGCCGAGCATGCCGTTCTCGCTCTGCAACGTCACCTCCATGCCGGCGGGGATGTAGTTCGCCACCAGCGTCGGAATGCCGATGCCGAGGTTGACGTAAAAGCCGTCGTGCAGCTCGCGGGCGGCACGCTCGGCCATCTGTTCACGGGTCCAGGCCATGTGTGCTCCTCCCTATGCCCGCGCCCGCACGGTGCGCTGCTCGATGCGTTTCTCGTAGACCGCCCCTTGAAGGATGCGCTGCACATAGACGCCGGGCGTGTGCACCTGATCGGGATCGATGGCGCCGTTGGGGACCAGATGCTCGACCTCCGCCACCGTCACCCGGCCGGCGGTGGCCATGACAGGGTTGAAGTTGCGGCCGGTCTTGCGGAAGACGAGGTTGCCCTCGGCGTCGCCCTTCCATGCCTTGACGATCGCCAGGTCGGCGGTGAGACCGTGCTCCATGATGCAGGTGTCCCCGCCGAATTCCCGCGTCTCCTTGCCCTTGGCCACCGGCGTGCCGACGCCGGTGCGGGTGAAGAATGCGGGAATGCCGGCGCCGCCGGCGCGGATGCGTTCGGCCAGCGTGCCCTGTGGGTTGAACTCCAGTTCCAGGTCGCCGCTCAGAAACTGCTGTGCGAACAGCTTGTTCTCGCCGACGTAGGACGAGATCATCTTGCGGATCTGTCGGGTTTCCAGAAGCGTTCCCAGGCCGAAGCCGTCGACGCCGGCGTTGTTGGAGATGACCGTGAGGTCGCGCACGCCACTGTTCTTGAGGGCTGCGATCAGGTTCTCAGGAATGCCGCACAGGCCGAAGCCGCCGGCCATGATGGTCATCCCGTCGAACAGCAATCCGTCAAGCGCGTCGCGGGCGTCGCCGTAGATCTTGCCCATGACTGTTCCTTGTCGTTCTTGAAATCAGGGTCGTTCTTGAAATCAGGGTCGTTCTTGAAGTCGAGGAGCCGCGTCTCAGGCCTCGATCACGACCTTGAGCGCCTTGTGGTCGGCCGCCTTGGCGAAGGTTTCGTAGGCGTCCAGGATGGCCGCCAGCGTGAAACGGTGGGTGATCAGCTGCTGTGGCGCCAGCTTCCTGGCCTGCACCGTCCGCAACAGCATCGGCGTGGACACGGTGTCGACCAGCCGCGTGGTGATGGTGATGTTGTGGGCCCACAACCGCTCCAGGTGCAGATCCACCTTGGCGCCATGCACGCCGACGTTGGCGATGGTGCCGCCGGCTGCCACCATGTCCTCGCACAGCGCGAACGTGGCGGGGATGCCCACCGCTTCGATCACGACGTCGGCGCCACGCCCGCCGGTGAGCGACAGGACCGCGTCCGCCGCCTTGCCGTCGCCGCTGTTCACCGTGGCGGTGGCGCCGAACGCGCGGGCCACCTCCAGACGGTTGTCGTCGAGATCGATCATGATGATCGCGGAAGGGGAGTAGAACTGGGCGGTCAGCAGCGCCGCCAGCCCCACCGGACCGGCGCCGACGATGGCGACCGTCTTGCCGGGCTCCACCTTGCCGTTGAGGACGCCGCATTCGAAGCCGGTGGGCAGGATGTCGCTCAGCATCACCAGCGCTTCCTCGTCCATGCCGTCGGGGATGTGGTGAAGGCTGGTGTCGGCGTGCGGAATGCGCACATACTCCGCCTGGGTGCCGTCGATCCGGTGGCCGAGGATCCAGCCGCCGTCCACGCAGTGCGAGTACATGCCCATGCGGCAGAACTCGCACTTGCCGCAGGCGGTGATGCAGGAGATCAGCACGTGGTCGCCCGCCTTGAAGGCGGTGACGCCGCTTCCAACCTCCTCCACCACCCCAACCCCTTCATGCCCGAGGATGGTGCCGGGCTGGCAGGTCGGCACGTCGCCCTTCAGGATGTGCAGGTCGGTGCCGCAAATGGTGGTCTTGGTGACGCGGACGATGGCGTCGGTAGGGCTGTCGAGCCGGGGACGAGGCCGGTTCTCCACCGCCTTGCGTCCCGGCCCTTGATAGACGAGTGCTTTCACAGGGATTCTCCCGGTTTTGCAGTCTTCGCGCACGCGCGTTCCCCAACCCTTCCCGTAGGGTGGGAAGGGCGGGGGCGCGTCGGGATCGGTGAACCGAGCCCCGGTTACGCGGCGCGTTCGGGGACCGGGAGATTCACCCAGTCACGGTAGAAGGCGTCGATGTCGGGCTCGAAATCATGGATCACCGGGTACCACGGGGTCGGCGCTTCCACGTCGTGCATGGTGCCGCACTTCGGGCAGTAGTATTCGCGATACACCTGCCACTGGGTATCCGGCGCCATCAGCTTCGGATACACCTCGGTCATCGCCTCTTCCGTGTTACGGACATAGATGGAAGCGTGCAACTTCCAGTTTTCCCGGTAATCACAGAATTCGTGACCGCAATCGCACTTGGTGACCCACTGCTTGGTGTCGGCCTTCTGCACGATGTACATGTGCGGGCCGAGCGGCAGGACGATGGCGTCCTTGAACCCGACCTTCGACTGCAGCGCCGAGATGTACTGCTGAAAGCGGCTGTGGTCCTTGGCCATGGACAGCATGCGGAAGGTCGTTTCCCAATCCAGCTTGCCGTCGATCAGGTGCGAGATCTGTTCGTTGGTGTAAGACATTCTATTCTCCTTGCGTCAGGCGGCAGGCGATGGGGTCACTCTTCGACCTGAACGACGGTCTTGACGTCGGGAAGCAGCGACAGGTCCATGCGGTGCTTGGCGCCGTAGGTCGGCACGTCCAACTCCTCCTCCAGCAGTTCCCAGCTCGCCGGGAGGTTCCAGAAGTCCTTGAATTCCTTGGTGAACTTCTCGGAAAGGGCGAAGCTGGTGGCGAACATGTGGCGCACCTGCACCGACGCGTGCTTGTTGATGATGCGCTCGCGCTCTTCCTTCATCCATTCGCGGGTCGGCAAGGCCCGGGCCAGACGCTCCTTGCGGATTTCCGCCCGACGGGCCCGGGTCGCGTCCGCGTCCACCGTGAACACACCGTGGGCATCCTGGGTAAAGACGGCGCCATAGACCTTCCGGGCATAGTCCGGCAGCAGGAACTTCTGGTTCAGATCCGCCTCGATGGCCTCGGGGTCGCGGTCGATCGGGTCGCCGAAGCCGGGGCCGCCGCGCAGGTAGTTGAGGTACAGGTCGTGATTGTCGTAGCAGTCCTCGGTGGTGATGCACTGCTTGTCGCGCTTCACGATGGCGGTGGCGTCGATGTGCTTCTCGTATTCGGGATGCGTCGGATCGAGATCGCCGCCGGTGGGGAGCGTATCCCCGATGGCGATGCGCTCCGCCAGTCCGGTCTTGTGCGCTTCGAAGCGGTAGCCGGTGGCCGACGGGTAGCCGCCCATCATGCCCCAGTCACTGTTCATGAAGCCGTTGCCCATGAAGAACATGGTCCAGTCCTGGGCATTCCACACCATGCGCAGCGTTTCGAAGCCGCAGCCGCCGCGATACTTGCCGTAGCCGCCGGAATTGGCCTTGACGTTGCGTCCCAGGTACAGCAGGGGTTCGGCCATCTCCCAGATTTCGATGTCGCCCATGTCGCCTTCCGGGTTCCAGATGGCGGCAGCGTGGTTCAGGCCGTCCTTGATGGCGCTGGCTCCCGTCCCGCAGGAGGACGCCTCGAAGCTGTTGACCGCGTGGATCTCGCCGTCCTGGTTGATGCCGCCACCCTGCAGCCAGTTGGAGGTGTTGGCGTTGCCGGCGTTCACCTCTTCCAGATAGCCGCGGCTGAAATAGGCCTGACCGAGCCCGCGCCACAGAGCGGCCCAGCCGGACACCAGGAAGTGCCAGGCATAGGCGTGGCCGGTGCGCCGGTCGTCGGGGTTGCACCAGGTACCCTTGGGCAGGCGGAAGTCGGTGGCGAAGTAGGCGCCGTCGTTGATGCGCTGGGTCGGCACCAGGGTCTGGCACATCATCACCCAGATGCCCGAGGTGAAGGCGACCTGATGGGCGTTGAAGGTGTGCCAGCCCCAGCGGCTCGCCCCCTCGAAATCGAGCTTCCAACTGCCGTCCTTGCGGATGGTCATCTCGCAGGGCGAATGCATGATGGAGTCGAGCTTGGCGAAGGCCGAGGACACCTGCACGTCGGGGTGCTTGTAGGGGACGTCGACGAACGACACCTTGCGGTACTTGCCCGGCAGGGTCATGGCCTTGATGCGGCTCATCAGGCCGCGCCGGCCCTCCTCGATGACCTCGAAGGCGAACTTCTCGTACGCCTCGATGCCGTCGGCGCGGATGACCTCCTCCACCAGATCGCGGATCATGTGGCAGCCGGCGATGCGGGTGCGCTCGTCGAGGATCCAGTACTTGGGCGTCCGCACCGAGCGTTGCGATTCATGCAGCCAGTCGCGCAGCGGCGTGTCGTTCACGCCGGTCTTGCGGCAGGTGATCATGTAGCCGTCGCCGAAACGCTGCACCTGACCGGTCGACATGGAGCCCGGCGTCACCGACCCGGTGTCGATGACGTGGGTCACGCCGCCGACCCATCCGATCAGCCGGCCGTCCCAGAAGATGGGAACGATGGTGGCGATGTCGCACGGGTGCACGTTGCCGATGGCGCAGTCGTTGGTGGTGAACATGTCGCCGGGATTGATGCCGGGATTGTTCTCCCAGCCGTTCTCGATCATGTATTTGATCGCGGCACCCATGGTGCCCACGTGGATGATGATGCCCGTGGACGTCAGGACGCAGTCACCAGCCGCGTTGTAGAGGGTGAAGCACAGCTCGCCTTCCTGCTCGACGATCGGGCTGGCGGCGATCTTCTTGGCGGTTTCGCGCGCGTGCACCAGACCGCCGCGCAACTTGGAGAACAGCTTCTCGTAGCCGATGGGGTCGCTGTCGCGCAGTTCCAGCGTCTCCAGGCCGTTGTAATAGCCGGTGTCCTGGGTGCGCTTGATGATCCCGTCGCGGAATTGCTTCAGCGTCTGGCCGTTGCCCAGCAGGTTCGGAAAGCCGGAGCCGCCCAGGGCGCTGTTCGCGTGGATGTAGTTCATGGTCGGTCTCCTCACTTCACTTCCTTGAGGTGGAACAGGCGGTGCTTGTCGATGAAGGTCTCGAAGCCATCGGGGACGACGAACGTGGTGGCGTCCGATTCGATGATGGCGGGGCCGACGATGTGATTGCCGGCCTTGAGGGACTCCATCTTCCACACCGTCGCGTCCACCCAGCGCTTGTGCCGGTAGAACGGCCGGCTTCCGAGGCGCGCTTCGGCGGGCGGTGTCGGCCCGGCGTCCGGGTCTTCCGGCAGCACCGGCTTCTGGGTGGCGACCGTGCCGCGCAGGATGGCGCCGGTGATCGAGAAGCCCAGTTCGGGGGAACGGGCGGAACTGGCGTAGACGCGGCCGTAGGTGGTCTCGAACGCGTCGACGATCTTGTTCCAGTCCTCGGCCGTGCCGGCGCTGGAGACCGGGGAGACGATCTCCAGATCGTTCAGCTGCCCCATGTACTGCATCTTGAAGCCGGGGATCAGCAGCACGTCCTCGGGCTTGAAGCCGTTGATGACGAACTCGTCGATCACCTTCACGGCCAGTTCGGACCAGGCCTCCTGCAGCGTCTTGCAGGCGTTGGCCTTCTGCTCGTCGCTGGCGAACTGGGGAAGGCCCAGATCCACGGACTTGTCGTAACGGTACTCGAAATCGGCGCAGGCGCAGCCGAAGGCCGAGAAGCCGGCGGCCCAGGCGGGAACCACCACGTCCTTGAAGCCCACGCCTTCGGTGTAGCCGTAGGTGTGGACCGGGCCGGCGCCGCCATAGGAGAAGCAGGTGAAGTCGGCGGGGTTGTAGCCCTTGGCGCTGATGTTGGCGCGCAGGTATTCCGACAGGGTGAGGTCCAGCAGCTCGATCACGCCGGCCGCGGCGTCCTCGACGGACAGGCCGAGGGGATCGGCGATCTGTTCCTTGATGTGCCGGCGGGCCCGTTCGACGTCGAGCTTGATGGCGCCGCCCAGGAAATTGTCGGGGTTGAGGTAACCCAGCACCACGTGGCAGTCGGACACCGACACCGTGTCGAGACCGCTTTCCGGCCAGCAGGTGCCGACCCGGTACCCGGCGCTGTCCGGCCCCAGCTTGATGGACTTGCTGTAGGGGTCGAGGCGAACGAAGCTGCCGGCGCCGGCGCCCACCGAATCCATGGCGACCAGGGGCAGCGACAGCACCAGACGGGCCATGTCCGGATCGGACTTGATGGCGAAATTGCCCTTGGTGATCAGCGCCACGTCGAAGCTGGTGCCGCCGATGTCGGAGCAGGCGATGTTCTCGTCGCCCAGCGCCTCGCCCAGCAGCTTCGATCCGATCACCCCGCCGATGGGGCCGGACACGATGGTGCGGGCCAGTTCCTTGGCCTTCCAGCTGATGGTGCCGCCGTGGGTCGCCATCACACGCAGATCGAACTTGCCGCCGTGCTTGCGGAAGCGGTCGCTCACCTTCTTGAGCGTCTCGCGCGAGGGCTCGGCGCCGTACGCCTCCAGGATGGTGGTGTTCATCCGGTGGCTTTCCTTGCGCGAGGGGTAGTAGTCCACCGACGCGAAAACCGGGATGTCGACACCCAGCGCCTTCAGCTCTTCCTTCACCACGTCGCGGGCGCGCTGCTCGCTGCGCTCGTTCTTGTGGGACTGCAGCAGGCAGATGACGATGGCTTGCGAGCCGGCCTCCACCAGCTCACGCGTCGCCTGCCGCACCTCGCCTTCGCGGAGCGGAATGACGATCCGGCCCTGGACGTCGGTACGCTCGGTCACGCCGCGGGTGCGTGACACCGGCACCAGCGGCTCGTCGTAGCGGTGCGTGTTGAGATGGATGCGGTCTTCCAGCGCGTAGCCGAGATAGCTTTGCAGGGCGCGCCCCATGGAATGGATCTGCTCGAACCCGCGGTTGCAGATGAGCCCCACCTTCAGGCCCTTGCGCATCAGGATGCGGTTGAGCATGGCCGTGCCGGAATAGACGCAGGTCACCAGCTCCGGATAGACGTCGTCCACCTCGCGCTGCCAATGGGCAAGGGCGTCGACCGACGAGTTGTAGATTGCCAGGGATTCGTCGCCCGGATTGCTCTGCGCCTTGCCGACCACGAAGCGGCCGTCCGCGCGGACGAAAAAGGTGTCGGTCATCGTGCCGCCGGCATCGATGCCCAATACCTCGACGGGGATGTTTTGCTGTCCCACGGTTTCCTCCGATGAAGTTGCTTTATTGGACGCTGTGGTCGAAACCGTCGAACGCCGCTCCGACCGAGCCCGCCTCCCTAGAGCAAGGCTCGTGCCAGTTCATTCTTTGCATCTAACCAATTGAAAAACTTGAATTAATAAATGCGGCGGGCCGTTGCCTCGCGGACTGTTCGCGTATGCAGCAACGTTCTTCGCGTTTGCAAATCGGTCGTTTGGCGCGACGGGAAAGTCGTGCACTGCCGCGCGTCAGTCCGGCATTTCAAAGGTTCGGAGAGCTGGCACGGCATTCGCCGCCCATGGCCGCGTACGGTTTGTTCGGCGGTCCGGTTCTCAGCGCACTGTTCGCTGTCCCTGGAAGCTCGTCCGGGCGCCATCGCTCACAGCCCGTCTTGGACGTGGCGCGCAGCCCCTGTGAGGTGCTTTTCCCCTCTGGAGGCCGCCCGATACGGACCGCTTCGGATCGCGCTCCGGTTGGGGACTTTGGGTCCGGCCAGGCGCTCAGCGACGACCCGCACCGTCTGCTTGAACCGTTGGTCCCGCCGCCCAAGCCGGGTGGTCGGCCCCGCAGCGCCGACATGCGGCGCCTGCTGGATGGCATCTTCTACGTCGTGCGCGCCGGCTGCCAAAGGCGCCATCTCCCGCCCCCGTCGATGTTCCCGACGGAAAGGGGACCACGAGGCTGGGATGCGGCATCACTCGGTTGGTTTGGCCGCCACCGGCGTCTGTCCAAGAATTGCGAGGAACTGCCGGAAGTCTCCGAGACCAGGCTCACCCGAACCGAAAGCGACGGCCCCCTCCCTGACTTGCAGAACGGGTTGCCGGTGACGAAGGGGCGGACAGCGCATCCGCCACTCCGGTGGCTTGCGAGCGCCGGTGCCGACCCGGCACCGGCACACGTCTGGTGTCAGGCCTGCCTGGACAGCTTCCAGGCGTCGCCGGCGGGAGCGGTCCCCCGTTCGAACGGCCGGAAGGCGTACATGTAGAAGAGGCCCGTCAGGAACACGATCAGCGAGGTCAGGAGCATGCCGTAGTTGACGTACCACGGCACGTCCGGCGTGCGCGGCCACACCATGTTGGCGATGGCGCCGACGCCGTAGGCCAGGGCAGCGATGTTCACCAACCAGCCGAAAGCTCCCAGCGAGAACTGCCCGGCCGGGCGCCAGCCACGGAGACGGGCGATCAGCGCGGCCAGCACGATCATCTGGAACGCGAAGTAGATGCCGATGGCGCCGAAGCTGACGATCGTCGTCACCACATCCTTGATGAAGAAGCCGGCGCACACGATGGCCGCCGGCAGCACGCCGGCAACCAGAAGGGCGGGAACCGGAACGTGGTGAGCCGACGAGATCTTCTGCAGAACCGAGCTGCCGAAGATCATGTTGTCGCGGGCATAGGCGAACAGCAGGCGGCTGGCCGCGGCCTGGAGGCTGAGCAGGCACGACAGGAACGACACCATGACCACGCCCAGCACCATCTTGGAACCGATCGGGCCGAAGGCCCTGTCCAGAACGGACATGATCGGGTCCGTGTTCTCGCCGCGGATCACCGCGCCAATGTCAGGCACGGACAGCAGCAGCGCCAGCAGGACGAACAGGGCGGCCGCGCCGCCGATGTAGATCGTCATGCGCATGGCGCGCGGAATCATCCGGCTGGGGTCGGGGGTCTCTTCGGCCACGTCGCCGCAGGCCTCGAAACCGTAATACTGGAAGAAGGCGCCCATCGCCGCAGCCAGGAACGCCGGCAGATAGGAGCCTCCGGCACCAATCTCGAAGGTGTCGAACAGTATGCTCAGCGGCTGCACCCGCTCGAACGTGAGCAGATAGCCGCCCACCACCAGGGCACCGCCAAGTTCACAGATGAAGCCGATCATCGCCACGGTGGCGAGGAAGCGGGTTCCCGAGATGTTGATGATCGTCGTCAGGGCGATCAGGCCCAGGGCGACCAGAATGTCGGTGGTCGGAGACGGTTCGAGGCCGAGCAACTGGGCCAGATACGGCCCGCAGCCGGCGGCGATGCCGGCGATGGAGGCGAACAGGGCCCATGCGTAGCCCCACCCCACCATCCAGGCCCATCGTTTGCCGACCAGACGCCGGGCCCACGGATAGACGCCGCCGGCAATCGGGAACTGCGACACGACTTCGCAAAAGACCAGACAGACAAGAAACTGGCCGATGCCCACCAGGATGTAGGACCAGAACATCGGCGGCCCGCCGGTGGCGAGACAATATGCAAAAAGGGTGTAGACGCCGACGACCGGCGAAAGATACGTAAAGCCCAGGGAGAAGTTCTCCCACAAAGTCATCGTTCTATCAAACTGCGCCGTGTAGCCGAGCGCGGCAAGTTGCTGTGCATCGGCGTCCACACTGGATGGCTCAGGAGCTTTTTGTTTGGTAGAGCCAGAGATCGGTTTCGCAACCGTTTCATAGGACGTCATGGGTTTACCGCCTCCTTGTTCTGTTCGGGCGATCATGTCCGCTTTGAGGACTCACGCGATCAAGCCGCCCTTGAAACGCACTATTCACATTCTGTGCCAACCATTAAGCTCATGAAATACATGGGAGTTCTTCTCTTTGACGGGCGGGAGCGCGCTGCGACCCTGCGGTGCCGATGCAAATACTCATCGGCTTGCTGGGGCCGCCCGCCGGCTGCCGGCGTTGTTGACCCGGATGCTCCCGCAGCCGGCCGGTGGCGGATTGCAGCTGTTTTTCCGACGGGCCGAACAGCGGCGCCGTGGACGTTGGGTTTTCGGCCTGCGGCCTCGACCCGCCCCACCGGAATGTCTCGGGCAGGTTGGGTCGAGCGCCAGCGAAAACCCAACGGCGGCCGCTCCTCACACCGTTTCCAAAGCGGCTCAGCCGAAGTTCATCATGATGTGACGGACGACCGTGTAGTCTTCCAGGCCGTACATCGACATGTCCTTGCCATGGCCGGACATCTTCAAGCCGCCATGGGGCATCTCGCTAACCAGCGGCAGGTGCTGGTTGACCCAGACGCAGCCGTACTGCAGCCGCGCGCTGACCAGCAGGGCGGTCTTCACGCTGCCGGTCCAGACGGACGAGGCCAGCCCGTAATCGCTGTCGTTGGCGAAGCGGATGGCCTCCTCCGTATCGCTGAAGCGGGTGACCGAGACCACGGGGCCGAAAACCTCGCGCCGGACGATCTCGTCATCCTGCCGGGCCCCGGCGATCAGCGTCGGCGCGTAGTAGAAGCCCGGGCCGTCCGCCTTGTGGCCACCGGTGACCACCTCGGTGTGATCCAGCGCCGCCGCTCGCGCGACGAAGCTGGCGACCCGTTCGCGCTGGCGCTCGCTGATCAGCGGACCGAGTTCCGTCGCCTCGTCCTCCGGGCGCCCCATCTTCAGCGACGTGATGGCCGCCTCCAGTCCGGCGACCAGCTTGTCGTGCACCTTGGGACCGGCGTAGACGCGGCAGGCGGCGGTGCAGTCCTGGCCCGCATTGTAGAAACCGGCAAGACGGATGCCGGCGACCACCTCGTCCACGTCGGCGTCGTCCATGACCAGCACCGGCGCCTTGCCGCCCAGTTCCAGATGCGTCCGCTTCAGCGTCTTCTGCGCCGCGGCCAGGATCTTCTGGCCGGTGGTGATGTCGCCGGTCAGCGACACCATGCGCACCGTCGGGTGGCTGGCCAGCACCGATCCCACGCTGTCACCCCGTCCGGTCACGATGTTGATGACGCCGGCGGGGAAGACATCGGCGACGAGGGACGCCAGCTTGAGCGCGGTCAGCGGCGTCTGCTCGGACGGCTTCATCACCACGGTGTTGCCCGCGGCCACGGCGGGGGCGATCTTCCACGCCGCCATCATCAGCGGGTAGTTCCACGGGGCGATGGACCCCACCACGCCCAGCGGATCGCGCCGGATCATGCTGGTGTGGTTCGCCATGTACTCGCCCGTGGCGCTGCCGGTCATGCAGCGCACGGCCCCGGCGAAGAAGCGGAAGACGTCGGCGATGGCCGGGATCTCGTCGTTCAGCACCCGGACGTAGGGCTTGCCGCAGTTCAGCGACTCAAGCCGCGAGAGTTCCTCGGCGTTGGACACGATCTGGTCGGCGACGGCCAGCAGCAGGGCCGACCGCGTCGCCGGGGTGGAGCGGGACCAGTCGTCGAACGCACGGGAAGCGGCCGCAAGGGCGGCTTCCAGTTGCTCGGCCGAGGCTTCGTTGACCTCGACCAGCGGCATCCCGGTGGCCGGGTTGACGATGGTTTCGCTGCGGCCTTCGCCGGCAACCAGCTTCCCATCGATCAGAATCTTGGTGTCCATGACTTAACCCTTCTGCACGGCGGACGATGGACACGAGGCTAAGGACATCCGGCCACCTATGTGAAATATGAAATGCCGCTGGTGTGATTTCGGAATTTCCGATGGCTCGCCCGTCAGGCGGACTGCCCCCGCGACAGCCGGTGCTCACGCGCCAGTTCGCGGAAGATGCGGACCGGTTCGCCCAGCGGCGATCCTTTGCGCCATGCCAGACCAATGTCGACCGTCGCGGTCAGGCCTTCGACTTGGCGGGCCTCGATCCGGTCGCCCTCCAGGGACCAGGGGCGGAAGATGATGTCGGGCAGGATGGCCACCCCGGCGCCGGTCGCCACCAGGCTGCGCACGGCCTCCACCGAGGAGGTGGTCATCTCGACCTGCGGAGCCCGGCCCGGCTGGCGCCACCACTGGCGCGCGGCCTGCGCCATCTCGTCGATGCTCAGTTGGATGATGGGTTCCCCGGCGATGTCCTGAAGGGTGATGCGCTCGCGCTGCAGAAGGGCATGTTCCGGCGGAAGCCACACCCGATTGGGCGACCGGACCACCGCCTCGCAGTCCAGCGCCTGCTGGTTCTGCAGGTTGGAAATCAGCATCAGCGCCACATCGAGCTCGCCGTTGACCAGCAGATGCTCGATGTAGCCGCGCTCCTCCTCGAAAACCTGCACCCGGACGTTGGGAAACACGCGCCGGAACCGGGCCAGCAGATCCGCGAGCATGTAGCCGGCCACCAGACTGGTCACGCCCAGGTGCAGCGTGCCCGACACCTGCTCCGGCCGGCTGTTGATCGCCCGCCGCGCGTCGGCCACCGCCGAGAGGATGTGGCGGGTGTGCCGCAGGAACAGGTGCCCCTGGTAGGTCAGGGTGACCCCCCGCGCGTGGCGGGTGAACAGCGTGGCCGCCGTCTGCCCCTCCAGGGCGCGCAGGCTTTCGGTGATGGCCGACTGCGAGATGCCCAGGTTCGCCGCCGCCCCGGAAATCGACCCCGTCTCGGCCACGGCAAGAAAATACGAGAGCTGCCGCAGCGTGATGTTCATCGCAAACCTCGACCGTCGGGAGCCCGACAATCCCCCGGTTTCGGCCCCGATGCAACACGACGCAATTCCGCATCGCTTCGCAGGTCCGCAGCACCCGGGCGCCGCCGGCCAGGGCCGAAATGCATCGGCCGCCAGCTAAGTCACTGATGGATAAAGAGTTTCAAAACTGGCACGCCTCTTGCCGGGAAAGCGCATCGCTCTGCGATCTCTGTAACTTGGGAGGCCGGACAAAATGGCGCGCGATCCAAAGTACGATATCCTGTTCGAACCTGTCAAAATCGGTCCTAAGGTCTCACGAAACCGATTCTTCCAGACGTCCCATTGCGCGGGCATCGGCTCCGAGCGCCCGGGTACTCAGGCGTTGTTTCGTGGCACCAAGGCCGAAGGCGGCTGGGGCGTCGTCTTTACTGAGTTCTGTTCGATCCATCCCGAATCGGACGAGTTCCCCTACACCTCCGCCCGCCTGTGGGACGAGGGCGACGTGCGCAACCTGCGCCCGATGTGCGACGAAATCCACAAGCACGGCAGCCTTGCCGGCGTCCAGCTGTGGTACGGCGGCATCCACTCCCCAGGCCTGGAGTCCCGCGAGGTTCCGCGCTCCGCCTCCTGCCTGCCGTCGAACCTGCTGCCGGCGCGCACCATGTACGCCAGCGAGTGCGACGAGGACGACATCAAGGCCGTCATCAACATGTACGTCCTGGCGGCCAAGCGCGCCCAGGACGCGGGCTTCGACCTTCTCGAAGTCACGGCCGGCGACAGCACCTTCCCCGTGCAGTTCCTGGAGCGCCGCTACAACAAGCGCAAGGACAAGTACGGCGGCTCCCTGGAAAACCGCGTCCGCGTCTACCTGGAAATCATGGAGGCGCTGAAAAAGGCGTGCGGCGACCACTGCGCCATCACCACGCGCTACGAGTTGGACACCCTCCAGGGGCCGCACGGCCTTCAGGCCAAGGACGAGGGCATCCGCGTGGTCGAGCTGATGCACAAGGCGGGCGTGTGCGACCTGTGGGCGGTGAAGATCGGCGACTACGAGGAATGGGGCGAGGACGCCGCCACCTCCCGCTTCCGCAAGTCCGGCTGGATGCTGCCGTTCGTCAAGGAGACGAAGAGCGTCGTCGGCGACACGCCGGTGGTCGTCAACGGCCGCTACACCAGCCCCGACGACATGGTCAACGTGATCCGCAGCGGCATCGCCGACATCATCGGCGCCGCGCGCCCGTCGATCGCCGATCCGTTCCTGCCGAACAAGATCGCCGAGGGCCGTCTGGACGACGTGCGCGAGTGCATCGGCTGCAACATGTGCGTGTCGAAGTTCAACCAGTGCGGCCTGCTGAACTGCACCCAGAACGCCACCGCCATGGAGGAATACCGCCGCGGCTGGCACCCGGAGAAGTTCGACAAGGCCGAGGACCCGTGCGCCGTCCTGGTGGTCGGCGGCGGTCCGGCCGGCATGGAATGCGCCCGCGTGCTGGGCGAGCGCGGCTACGACGTGCACCTGTGCGAGGCCGAGAATGAACTGGGCGGCCACCTGCGCAACGTCATCCGCTATCCGCGCATGAACGAATGGGGCCGCGTCATCACCTATCGCCAGATCCAACTGGGCAAGATGAAGAACGTCGAGGTCCACCTTGGCGTGGGCCGGATGAGCGCCGACGATGTGCTCAAGTACGGCGCCGACAAGGTGGTGATCGCCACCGGGTCGCGCTGGGTGACCAACGGCATGGGCGCCGAGGGCCACAGCCCGATCCCCGGTGCCGACGCCAGCCTGCCGACCTGCCTGACGCCGGAGCAGATCCTGGCCGGCAAGCCGGTTCCGGGCGAGCGGGTCGTGGTGCTGGACGGCGACGGCCACTTCACCGGCATCAGCATGGCCGAACTGATGGCCGACATGGGCAAGAAGGTCGTCCTGGTGACGAACATGTCGGACCCGGCAGAGTACAGCCAGTTCACCATGGAGATCCAGAACAACAAGCGCCTGATGCACGAAAAGGGCATCACGGTGATGCGCAACCATTGGGCCGATTCCTACGAGGGCGGCAAGCTGACGCTGTTCCACCTGTATCGCCACGGCTGGGCGTTGCTGGAACCGGAAAACGGCAAGCTGCCGCGCCGGGAAAGCACCGACGTGGTGGTGCTGGACTGCGACGCCCTGGTGCTGGTGACGGCGCGCGAGCCGGTCCAGGACCTGTACGTCGAGCTGAAGCAGCGCCGCGCGGAATGGGAGGGGAACGGCCTGCAGGCGGTCTACCGTGTCGGTGACTGCCATGCCCCCCGGCAGATCTCCAACGCGATCTTCGACGGCCACCGGCTGGCGCGGGAATTCGACAGCCCGAACCCGCAGTACCCGCTGCCGTGGATCCGCGAACGGCAGTTGTGGGGAGCCGACACCGTCCCGGTGCTCGGCGATGGGCGCCCGGTCGTCGAGGTCTAAACCGTCCCGGCAAATCGGCGATGCCCCGGATCCGTCCGGGGCATCGCCACCCTATTCCGGTCCTGGGGATCGACGCGATGCAGACCCGCGAGTTGTTTTGGCAGTTTTCCTCTCTGGCGGTAGCGATTTTCTACATCGTCGCCGTCGCCGGCATGGCCGCATTCGCCGTCGGCCTGGTCAGACACGTCATCCGCTACCGCAAGGCCCGGCCGGCCGGCGTCGCCATCGACTGGCGCGCCGGCTTCGCCCGCATGGCCGGCGATCTGCTGACGCATCGCACGCTGGCGCGGCGCGATCCCTATGCCGGCGCGGCCCACCGGCTGATCTTTTTCGGCTTCGCCACCCTGTTCATCGGTACCGCCACCATCACCCTGGACTATGACATCCTGCGGCCGGTGACCGGACAGTCCTTCTGGAAGGGCTGGTTCTATCTCGGCTTCAGCCTGGTGATGGACGTCGCGGGCCTGATGCTGATCGCCGGCCTGGTCATGATGATGGCCCGGCGGGCATGGTTCGGGCTGGCCAAGCTCGACTACCGCCGCGCCTACCGCGGCGACACGGCCCTGCCGCCCCAGGCGCGGGCCTGGCGGGTCGAGGACTGGCTGTTCCTGGGATTGCTGTTCCTGATCGCCGTGTCCGGCTTCGTCCAGGAGGCCACCCGCCTGATCGTGGACAAGCCCGCCCTGGCCGACCTGTCGCCGGTCGGCGAGGCGCTGGCGGTGGCGCTGACGGCGCTCGGCCTCGACGACGCGGGGGCCGCCGTGGTGCGGCACGTCAACTGGTGGGTGCATGGCCTGCTGGCCCTGTCGTTCATCGGCGCCGTGGCCTGGACCAAAGGCAAGCACATGGTGGCCGCCATCGGCTCCCTGGCCGTTCGCGACGCCAGGAGCGTCAGCCGGCTGCCCGCCGTCGGCGAGGATGCGCCCGTCGGCGTGACCGCGGTCGAGGATTTCTCGTGGCGCGATCTTCTGCATTTCGATGCGTGCACCAAGTGCGGCCGCTGCCATGAGGCCTGCCCGGCGCGGACCACCGGCTATCCGCTCAGCCCGCGCGACCTCGTCCTGGATCTCCGCCTGCTGGCCGAGAAGGGCGGCTCCCTGGCGGAGACCATCGCCGCCGACACGCTGTGGGCGTGCCGCACCTGCGGCGCCTGCGCCGAGATCTGCCCGGTCGGCGTCGAGCATCCGGTGAAGATCGTGAAGATGCGGCGCGCGCTGGTGGACAAGGGCGAGATGGACCCCATTCTGCGTGGCGTCCTGGAATCCGTCGGCAAGGTCGGCAACAGCTTCGGCGAGCCCGCCCGCAAGCGCGGCGCCTGGACGCGCGACCTGGAATTCCCCGTCAAGGACGCCCGCAAGCAGCCGGTCGAGGCGCTCTGGTTCGTGGGCGATTTCGCCTCGTTCGATCCCCGCTCCCAGACGGTGTCGCGCACGGTGGCCCGCCTGTTCCGCACCGCCGGCCTGGACTTCGGCCTCCTCTTCGAGGGCGAGCGCACCGCCGGCAACGACGTGCGCCGCGTCGGCGAGGAAGGGCTGTTCGAATCCCTGGCGGCGCACAACACCGCCCAGCTCGACGCGGCGACGTTCGACTGGATCGTCACCACCGATCCCCACTCCCTGAACACCATCCGCAACGAGTATCCCGGCGAGCGCGAGGTCCGGCACTACACCAACGTGCTGGCGGACCTTCTGGAAAGCGGCCGGCTGACGGTCACGCGGCCGCTGGGCAGGCGCGTGACGCTGCACGACCCCTGCCACCTGGGGCGTCTCAACAAGGAATACGACGCGCCCCGCCGGGTGCTGCGGGCCATCGGCTGCGACGTCGTCGAGATGCCCCGCTCGCGCGACAACTCGTTCTGCTGCGGCGCCGGCGGCGGCCGCATCTGGGTGCCGGACCCGCCGGGCACGGAGAAGCCTGCCCACCATCGCATGCACGAAGCCGCGGCGCTCGACGGGATCGATGTCTTCGTAACCTGCTGCCCCAAGGACCTTACGATGTTTGAAGACGCAAGGAAGGCCAGCGGCCACGAAGCGGATTTCGTGGTCGCCGACATCGCCGAACTGGTGGCGGAGGCCATCGAGCTGAAGATCGTCGCGCCGGAGCAGTTGCCCGCGCTGGCCGAACGCATCGCCGAATCCCTGGCGGCCAAGGTGACGGCGCGGGTCGTGCCGGACCTTCTGGACGCCCTGCTGAAGCAGGGCGTGACGCCGCTGCCCGCCCCCGCCGCCCCGCCGCCGCTCCCCGCCCCGGAAAGCACCCCCACCAACCCGGCACCGCCCGCCGAACCGTCCTTCGCGATTGCTCCGGTGAAGGCCGCCACGCTGGCCGAGTACGAGCGCCCGGCCAAGACCGGCCTGCGGGTCCTGGTCGCGGTGAAGCATGTGGGCAAACTGGGCGACGACTTCGGCTTCCGGGACGACGGCCTCGACGTCCGGGCCGAGGACCTCGACTTCCAGCTCAACGAGTTCGACGAGACCGCCCTGGAGGAGGCGCTTCGACTGGTCGAAAAGCTGGGCGGGGGCGAGGTGGTGGCGGTCACCATCGGGCCGGAGGACGCCGAGAGTTCGCTGCGCCGGGCTCTGGCGAAGGGCGCCCATCGCGGCGTCCGGGTCTGGAGCGACGGGCTGCCGCCGTCCGACCCGATCGCCGTCGCCGCACTGCTGGCCGGCGTCGCCGCGCTGGAAACGCCCGACCTCATCCTGACCGGCGTCCAGTCGAGCGATTTCGCCAACGGCGCCACCGCCGCCGCCCTGGGCGGCATCCTGCGCTGGCCGCACGCCGCGGTGGTCGTTGCCCTGATGTGGGACGGCCATGGCCGCATGGAGATCGTCCGCGAGCTGGAAGGCGGCGTGCGGCACGCCGCCACGCTGCCGGCCCCGGCGGTCCTGTCGATCCAGGCCGGCGCCAACGTGCCGCGCTTCGCCACCATGCGCATGATCAAGGAGGCCAAGGCCAAGCCGCTGGCGGTCGCGACCGAGGTCCGGCTCGCCCCCGGAACCTTTGGCGCCGCCGTCGCCGGGATGGCGTGCCCCCCGGTCGGTCAGGCCGTGATGATCGAGGGCTCCGCCGCCGACATCGCCGCCACGGTGGCCAGCATCATCCGCGACAAGAAAGGACTGTAATCATGGCTGGCATCCTTGTCATCGCCGAGCATCTGCGTGGGGCGTTGAGCCCGGCCACCGGAGAAATCATCGGCCTGGCCCGCACCCTGAAGGGCCGGATCGGCGGGCCGGTCACGGTCGCGCTGATTTCCGACCGCCCGCAGGACCTTGCGGCCGGGCTGGCCCTGGAGGGCGTCGATGAAGTCCTTCTGGTCACCGCCCCGTCGTCCCACTTCGACGCGGCCACCTATGAGGAGGCGGCCTGCCGCATCGCCGCGGACCTCATGCCGCGCCTGATCCTGATCGGCCACGGCGTCAACGGCATGAGCTACGGCCCGTCGGTCGCGGTCCGGCTGGGCGGCGGCTTCGTCAGCGACGCCATCGGCCTCGACGCGTCCAGCGGCCCCCTGACCGTCACCCGCGGCGGCTACGGCAACAAGGTCCTCACCACGCTGACGCTGGCGTCGGGGGCCCTGGCGACGGTCATGGTGCGCGGCGGCAGCGCCAAGGCCCCCGCCCCGGTCCAGGCCGTCTCCATGCGCGATTATGCCGTCGATTTCTCCGGCATCGCCGATCTCACCTCGCAGCACGTGGACTACCTCGACCCGCCGCCGTCGGACATCGACATCAACAAGGCGGAATTCATCCTGTCCATCGGGCGCGGCATCCAGGACGAGAAGAACATCGAGCGTTTCCGGATGCTCGCCGAACGCCTGGGCGCGACCCTGGGGTGCTCGCGCCCCCTCGCCGACGCCGGCTGGCTGCCCAAGGCCCATCAGGTCGGCCTTTCCGGCAAGATGGCGCAGAACTGCAAGCTGTACATCGCGCTGGGCATCTCCGGCGCGGTCCAGCACCTCCACGGCATGAAGCACGTGGAGACGATCATCGCCATCAACACCGACCGCAACGCGCCGATCTACAACGTGGCGACGTATGGCGCCTGCCTCGACGTGTTCGAGTTCGCGGACGCGTTGGAGAGAACGTGCAATTAAGAGATTGCGGGCCAGGATGCATATGCCCATCACCCGATGGCAAGCCGACAGGACCAGAACGCCCATGCGGAATTCGGAGATGATGCGCCTGATCAATCTGATCCCGGCGCCCGCCTTCGCGGTGGAAAGGAGCGGACGGGTCCGTCACGTCAACCGGCAGGCCGCCGATTTCCTTGGCCTTGCCCCCGGCGCGGATCCGGATTGCGATCTGACGACCGTCATCCGGCCGGCCCCTCCCGACACCCTTGCCGCCATCCTGGAGAACGGTTGCCACCGCGACGGCACGTCGCAAGGCACCGCCCGGCTGGTCCGCCCGGACGGAACGGCGATGGATGGGACGGTGTCGATGATCCGTGGGTCGACGGCCCCGGACAGCCTCGTCCTCTGCGTCTTTTCCAAGGCGCCCTTCCCGGCCGGCGCCATCGGCCGTCTGATGTGGGACAACGAAATCCTGAAGAGCATGGCCGAGGCATCGTCGGAAGCCATGTGGTGCATCGAGTTCGGGGAGCCGGTGGATCTCGCGGCCGGGCACGGCGAAATCATCCGGCAGGTGTTCGAGAACGAGTGCCGCTGGGTGCTGTGCAACAGCGCCATGGCAAAGGTCTACAACATCCCCGAGCACGTCGACCTGAACGAACAGCCGGTCCACCGCTTCTTCAGCCGCAGCCCGGAGAACGAGGCGTTCATCGAACGGCTCATCGAAGGGAACTTCTGCATCGACGGCGTTCCGTCCTGCGACATCCGCCACGACGGCACGCCGATCTACGTGGAAAACACCGTCCGCTGCCACATCGAGAACGGCATGCTGCTGCGGATGATCGGCACCGTCCGCGACCTTACCCCCTTCAAGAAGACGGAAATCCACCTGACCAAGCGCGAAGAGGAGATCCGCGAAATCCTCACGGCGCTGCCCGACGCGGTCGTCGTCATGGACCAGCAGTGCCACCTGCGCGCCGCCAACCCGGCGTTCGGGAAGATTTTCGACGTTTCGACCGACGCGTGGCTGGGCCGCGACATTCGTCCCCTGATCGACTTTTCCGGCCATCTTGGAAAGCTGCGCGGCAACGGCGGCGCCCGGTTCGTCGCGCAGGGAGGCGCGCCGGGACGCCCGGTCGTGCGCTGCGAAATCTCCCTGGCGCAAATGCCCGACCGGGATTCCGACACCTTCGTCGCCGTGTTGCGCCCCTTGACGGCCTGACCGGGCCGATACCGATCCGACGCGCGCCAAAGCCTGTGGAGATGGCATGGACATCAAGATGCAAGGTGATCACGGGGAAAACGGCGCATCCTCCGCGGAACTGTGGCGCGCATTCCGTGATCCGGTCCTCCACGCCGCCCTGAACCTGCTGCCGGACGGCCTTATCGTCGTTGACCAGGGCGGCGCCATCCACTTCATGAACTCGGCCGCCCAGGCCATTCTCGATTGCGGCGCGCTGGTGGGCCGCAGCCTGACGGCCCTGGCCGACGGCGTGATGAACGACGTCAAGGCCCTGGTGGAGGCCGCTTCGACCGGCAGCCGCCTGAATCGCGTCGAAGTCGCCGCCGATGGCCGGACCTTCCTGGTCTCCGTGCGTCCGATCTTCGGCTCGGACGGCAGCTTGGTCTTCACGATGATCATCCTGCGCAACCTCGACGCCATCGGCCGTCAGGCCAACGCCGCCGGCCAGGGCGGATTCGTATCCCTCGGCGACCGCGACAGCGGCGTCGGCGATGCGAAGCAGCTCTGCATGAGCCGCCGCTGGAAGGAACTGGTCGAGCAGTCGGTCAGGGCGGTGCGCATGGGCATCCGCGTGCTCATCATGGGCGAGTCCGGCGTCGGCAAGACCCAGATGGCCCATTACGTTCACAGAATGACCCTGGGGCCGAACCGCCCCTTCGTACACGTGAATTGCGCCAGCATTCCCGAATCCCTGTTCGAATCGGAAATGTTCGGGTACGAGCCCGGGGCGTTCACCGGCGCGCTCACCCGCGGCAAGAAGGGCTACGTCGAGGCGGCGGACGGAGGCACCCTGTTCCTCGACGAGGTGGGCGAAGTGCCGCTCCATTGCCAGGCCAAGCTGCTCAAGTTCCTTGAGGACGGCATGGTGCATCGCGTCGGCGCCACCGGCGGCCGGCGCGTCTCCGTCCAGTTCTTCTCGGCCACGAACCGGGATCTCCTGGGCATGGTGAAGGAAAGGGAGTTCCGCAAGGACCTGTACTACCGCCTCAGCTCGCTCATCGTCGAGGTGCCCGCCCTGCGGCAGACGCGGGAAATCATCCCCGATCTGATCCGCCTGTTCGCGGCGAAGCTGAACGCCCGGCGCGATCAGCCCTTCCAGATCAGCCAGGGATGCATGCAGCGCCTGCTCGCCTACGACTACCCGGGCAACATCCGGGAGATGCAGAACATCATCGAGCACCTGGCCGTCGTCAGCAACGACGTGGCGGAGGAATGGCACCTTCCCGGCAGCGTGCGGCAGAGCCCGTTGCCCAGCGACGAAAGGATGCCTGTGCCGGGCCTTGCCCCCGGCGCGGGGATGGAGCCCGCCGCGCTGGATGACCTGGGGATCTTCCTACCGCAACGGGGCCAACCCTTCCCCCAGCTCTCGCTGAAGGAAGAGGTGCGCAAGTACGAATCCTACCTCCTGAAGGAGGCGATCCGCAGCATCGGCAGCAAGCGCAAGGCCGCCGAGATGCTGGGGGTCGACATCGCCACCATCGTCCGCAAGACCCGCTGAGCGCTCCCGCGGGGGTCACGCGGACACCGGGGCGCGTCGGCACCGCCACGATGATGCGGAAGTTCTCGCCCGTGCCCGTGCCCCGGCGCTCCGCTTCCCACATCCGCACGTCCAGCATGAGCGGCTCTGGCCAAGGTCGCCTCCTTGGTCCGATCACGGACACCGGCACGCCTCATCACCTCAGGACTGCCAAGGCAGTGCTAGCGATGCTTGCCTCGTGTGTTGAGGGCGGCCAACAGCCCGGACGGCTGATGGGCGCGTGGTGGAGCGCCGTTCGGCATGACCGGGATCTGCGCGGCCATGCACGTCCGGCTCATTTCGGCCAGGGCGAGGGCGCGTCCCTCGATGCGCCGGCGGTCGTCACGGTGAAGCAGGCCGTAGCGCTGCGATGCCGCCCGCAGCGTCTCCAACGTCCCGGCATGGATGAGATCGCCCAGGGCATCGATCAGGCTCCGGTGCCGTTCCGACGCCGGATCGCACTCGTTGCGGGTCGCCTCGGCGAAGATGCCGACCGCGGTCATCGTCAAGCTGTTGAGTTTCTCCGACATGCGGAACGATGCACCCCCTCGATGGCCGCGCCACGGCGGGGCCGGCCTGGCGGTCAGGCGGAAACACCCAGCCGCTTTCCGATCATGGACCGCGCGTCGCCCTGCGGCACGTCCAGACACAGCACCAGCTCGTCGCCGATCAGCGTGACCGACTTCGCCGATCCCCGCGGCAGCGGGACCTTCCGGTCCATGCAGTAGCGGACCAGCGCAGCGGCGATCTCCTGCGCGGCGAACGCCACCACGGTGTCGTCGCCGTCGTCCGAGACGATCCGCAACGCGGCGGACACGCCGGCATGCTCCGACTTGGTGATCCCGAGGATGGAGCCGAACGGCAACGGCGCGCCCGCGTGGCGCCGCGCCTCCACCAGCGCCGTGATCACCTCGACATCGCGAAACACCAGAACCCTCAACTCTTTCATGCGTCCGCCAAACGTTCGGCATGCCGGACGGCCACCCGCGGCGCCGCGGCAACGGCCGTACCACGTTGACATCCCGACGTCGTCCTGAAAAGCAAGCAATTGCATCAAATTGCATCCACCCGGCGCATTCGCCCGCCGGACCGCAGGGGCCAGCCCCTCAAGGCTGCTGCCCCAGGGCGCGGGCGATCTCAACGTCCATTGAGGATTCGTCGTTGAACGACACGCGGGTTGCCGTGACCTGCACGCCGTCGATGGCGCCGATGCGCTCGGCGAGGCGGCGGCGGACGACCTCGCCGCCCTCCTGGTCGGTGGCCGGGAGCTTGACCAGCAGCGCGTCGTCGCTGAAGCGGCCGATCTGGTCGACGCTGCGCAACGTTTCCATGATGGTTTCGATGACCTGCGGCTCGCCGCTCAGCCGGGCGCGGTCGTCCCGGTAGCCAAGCCGCAGGGCGATGACCGTGTACGGGATGCCATAGCGGGTGTTCAGCCGGAGGTCGTTGCGCAACAGCTTGAGGAACACGCTGCGGCGGTACAGCGGCGAACCCGGTTCGATCAGCCGCTCGTCCTCCTCGTCGAACAGGCGGCCGGCCTTGGCCGCCGATTGCCCGAGCGCCGTCAGCTTGAACCCCCACACGTCCAGTTGCACAAGCTGTTCGACCGGCGTCCGGCTGCCGCAGCGGAAGCAGGAGGCCTCCACCGCCGGCTCGTCGAAGGTGATGCTGCACGACCGGCAGCGGACCAGCTCGCCGACGATCTCGTGATCGGTGCCGAGGTTGCGCATGGTGTGGCCGCATTTCGGACACTCCCTCCCCTTCCCCTGGCTTTCGAAGTCGCCGATCGGCGCCACGTAGCCGCACCGGAAATGGTGCATCACCGGCAGGCTTTCGATGTTGGCCGACCGGCACTCGACGCAGACCTCGCGCATGTTGAGCTGGTAGCTGCCGCAGCCGGGGCAGCGGTGGACGCGGTCGAAATGGATGCGGTTCAGGTAGTCGTTGGCGGCCAGGTACTCCAGGTCGGCGGTCAGCAACTCCTGCGTGCGGTCAACGATCCCCGGCCAGTAGACGAACCCGGCCGGCGTGTTGAGGGCCCAGGTCGGCATGATCTGCCCGCCCCGGTAGAGGATCAGCAGCAGCAGCGCCAGCCGCCGCTCCCGCGGGCTGCGGCCGCCGAGCGAGTTGAGGAATTCGATCTCGGATTTCTTGTCGAGCGCCCGGGCGTCCATGCATGCACCGTGAGAAACGAGAAACGGCCGATGGCCGGCAAACAGAAACCATGCCCTAGAATATGGTGAGGACCGACAGCGGGACGGGGATCCCCGGATGCATGCGGAACAGCACGTCGACCCGCTCGTTGTAGCGCAGCGCCTCGATCCTGGCCCCCTGCCCCGGGGCGAGCGCGAGCCGGACCGGCGCGTACTGCTGCCACTCCTGCCCCTGCCAGAAGTAGCGCTTCAGCTTGCCCGGCAGGCGTCCGACCTGCACGGGCAGCGCCGCGACGGTGGCGTGCAGCGGCTCGCGGCCGGTGGCACCGAACACGAGGGCGGGCATGCCCACCGCGATGCGGTCCATGTCCGATGCGTTGATGTAGGCGAGGATGGTCGGCACCTCCTCGTCCTGGATTTCCATGATCGTCTCGCCGGCGGCCACCACCTCGCCGGGCCGGCGCTCGCAGACGGTAACGACGCCCGACAGCTCGGCGCGCAACTCGTGATGGCTGCTCAGATCCAACAGCTTGCCCAGCTCCGTCAGGCGCCCCTGCAGCCCGGCGATTTGCTCCTGCAGTTCCAGCCGCGTGCGCTCGGCGTCGGCGATCCGGCTGCGCCACGTCGCCTCGCTCGACGCCTCGGAGGAAATCGCCTTGACCCAGCTGTTGTCGATGTCCAGCCACTCGTTCAGGGTGACCTGGCGCGTTTTCCACAGCGGCTCGATGGCCCCGCGCAGCGTCTGCACGTTTTCGCGCACCTTGGTCATGGCGCGGTGTTCGTGCGCCGCCGCGTTGGCCGCCTCGTCCGCCGCGGTGACGCGCGCGTTGTAGGCTTGGCGAAGCTGGTTCAGTTCGGCCTCGACGCGCGCGAACTCGGTCTGGTACTGCTGGACCATGATCTCGTTGCGCACGACGGCCAGCGGCGTGCCGGCCCGCACCGGCGTGTCGCAGGTCACGGCGGTGGACACGATCTGCGACGGGAATGGCGACGCCACGCGCATCACCTTCGCGTCCACCGCGCCCAGCGCGATGACCCGCAGCTCGCCGATCAGCAGGACCCAGCCAATGAAGAGGCCGGCCAGGAGCGGAAACAGCCAGCGACGCACCCAGGCGAGGAACGGGCGCAGGCGCACGAACACCGGTTCGAACCGGCCGAACAGCCGGTCGAACGTCACCAGAACCGCGGAACGCTGCCGTTCGACCGGCCCCTGCGGCCGGACGGCGATTCCCGTGCTGCGACGGCGGATCTTCACCTCAGTCCCACCTCTCCACCCGCGGCGCGGGTAGCCCCCGCATGCCGGACGGTCGGTGCCGGCCTGTCGGGCGCGGCGACCTCACCCTGAATAGCGCACCACCAGGCGTATCGCCAGTGATAGCTTCAAATTGTTACAATTTGTCCTTATTCATTGCGACCTGCATGAATTAGGATCAATCCGGTAATGGGCGCTTGATGAAGACGCAGTCGCGAACGCCCGGCCGGATTATCACGAGTAGGTTGTGGTGTAAGATGAAAGTACTGGTGCTTGGTGGTGACGGGTATCTTGGCTGGCCGGTGGCCATGCGACTTGCGGCCCAGGGGCACGAGGTCCATACCGTCGACAATTACCTGCGCCGCCGTCTTGCCCTCGAGACCCGTTCCGAAGCCCTCATCCCGACGCCGAACCTGAACGAGCGGGCGGAGGTCTACGCCGCCCGCACCGGCCGGACGATCGGCGTCAGCATCTTCGACTGCACGGACGGCCCCCGCCTGTCGGCGCTGGTGGAAGCCTTCCAGCCCGACACGCTGGTGCATTTCGCCGAGCAGCCGTCGGCCCCCTATTCCATGGCCGGACAGGACGAGGCGCGGCTGACGCTGGAGAACAACCTGCGCTCCACCTTCAACGTCGCCTGGGCGGTGCTGACCCACGCCCCACAGTGCCACATCGTGAAGCTGGGCACGATGGGCGAGTACGGCACGCCCGACATCGAGATCGAGGAAGGCTTCATCACGATCGAGCACAAGGGCCGGTCCGACACCTTCCTCTACCCGCGCGCCGCCGGGTCGCTCTACCACACCACCAAGATCATGGACACCGACCTGCTGTGGTTCTACAGCCGGCTGCACGGGCTGACGGTGACCGACCTGATGCAGGGGCCGGTCTACGGCCTGTCCACCGACGAGGCGGACCTCGACCCGGCGCTGGTGCCGAACTTCCACTACGACGACATTTTCGGAACGGTGATCAACCGGTTCCTGGTGCAGGCCGTCCAGGGCATCCCGCTGACCGTCTACGGCAAGGGCGGGCAGACGCGCGGCTACATCAACATCCGCGACACGCTGCGCTGCATCGAACTGGCGATCACCAACCCGCCGGCGCGCGGCGAGATGCGCATCTTCAACCAGTTCACCGAGCTGTTCAGCATCCTGGACATCGCCGAACGGGTGCGGACGGCGGGCCGCGAGCTCGGCCTCGACGTGCAGGTGCAGAGCGTTCCCAACCCGCGCCGGGAGAAAGAGAAGCACTTCTACAAGCCCGCCAACGGGCACCTGCTGAACCTCGGGCTGGAGCCGCACTACATGACGGGCGGGGTGCTGGCCGGCATGCTGGAGCGGATCATGAAGCACCGCGACCTCATCCACCCCGAAAAGATCCTGCCGCGCGTGCGCTGGTCGGGGTAAGCGGGATTCCGATCGGGCGCGTCACGTCATGACGTCGATCTGCGACCAGCCGCCGCCCAGCGCCTTGTAGAGCGCCACCAGGTCCTGCATCGCCGCGGCTTCCGTGGCGATCAGCGCCTCCGTGTTCTCGGTCAGCGCGCGCTGGGCGGTCAACACGTGGACGATGTCCTTCAGGCCCCGGTCGTACAGGTCGCGGGCCAGTTGGAGGGCGCGGCGGGAATCCCGCACGGCGCTCTCCAGTTCGCGGCGGCGGATCTGCCCCTGGGCGTAGCGGACGAGGTTGCTCTCCACCTCCTCCAGCGCCTGGAGCACCGTCTGGCGATGCTCCGCCAGCGCACCGTCCGCCCGGGCATTCGCCGCGGCCACCTGCCCGTACAGACGTTCGCGGTTGAACAGCGGCATCAGGATGCCGGCACCGATCCGCCAGACCACGCTGTCGGCCATGAACAGGTCGGAGAACCGGCTGCCGCGCAGGCCGACGGTGCCGGTGAGGGAGAAGCGCGGGAACAGGTCGGCGGTGGCGACGCCGATCTCGGCCGTCGCGGCGTGCAGCGCGCGCTCGGTGCGGCGGATGTCCGGGCGCCGCTTCATCAGGTCGGACGGCAGGCCGACCGGCACGATGTCCGGCGCCGCCGGAAGCGGGCGCGACGCGGTAAGCCGGTCCACGAGCGCGGTCGGCTGGTCGCCGGTCAGCACGCCGATGCGGTGCGCCGCCGCCGCGATCCGCGCGCGCAGGCGCGGGATGTCCGCCTGGCTGGCCTTCAACTGCGCGTCGGCCCCGACGACGTCGTATTCGAGCGCCAGCCCGCTGCTCAGCTTGTTGCGGGTCCGCTCGGCGAACCGCTTCTGCAGCTCGATGGTGGATTCGGCCAGCCCCATGCGCCGCTGGTCGGCCCGCAGCTCGACGTAGTTGCGCGCCACCTCGGCGGCCACCAGCAGCAGCACGTCGCGCGCCGATTCCACGGCGGCGTCGTAGCGGGCGCCGGCCGCCTCGACGCTGCGCCGCCCGCCGCCGAAGATGTCCAGTTCCCAGGCCACGGCGAACAGGTCGATGCGGGGATCGGTGGAGGCGTCGCTCACCGTGTGCAGCGCCCGCGCCTCGCGCACGCGGGCCTTGGCGGCCGCCAGTTGCTGGTTGTTGGCGGCGGCCCGGCCGACCAGTTCGGCCAGCAGCGGGTCGCCGAGATTCGACCACCACGCCTGATCGGGCGCGTCGGCGGTGAAGGCGATGCCGCCGTCGGCGGCCGGCGCCTTCTCGCCGAAGCGCGCGGGGGCCGCGTTCTCCGGCCTGGCGTAGTCGGGACCGACCGTGCACGACGCGAGCGCCACGGCGCACAGCGCCGCCACCAGACCGACCTTCACCACGGAATCCGCACCCTTCGCTCAGACCGGCGGTCCTTGATTGCTTCCATCATGTGCCGCCGTTATCAGATGACGAGCATTGCATCCGTCAGCTGCTTCATCGTCAACCCGGAAAGCAGAACCTGCTGGGTCGGCAACAGATTGATCACCAGGCCCTGGTCGGTGTCCTGGGCCAGGGCCTTGACCTCCGCCTTGCTGGCGAAGTGGAAGTCGGTCAGGTCGAGCACGTCCTGCGCCGGGGCGAAGTCGCGCACCAGATCGTTGCCGTCGCCGCGCCGGACGACGTAGGTGTCGGTGCCGGTGCCGCCGGTGAAGCTGTCGTTGCCGAGGCCGCCCACCATCGTGTCGATGCCGTCGCCGCCGTAGAACACGTCGTCGCCGTCGTCGCCCTGAAGGCTGTCGTCGCCGTCCTGTCCCCACAGCGTGTCGTTGCCCTCGCCGCCGATGGCCGTGTCGTTGCCCATGTTGCCGTTGAGCACGTCGTTGCCCAGCTCGCCGTACACGACGTCGTTGCCATCGCCGCTGTACACGCGGTCGTCGCCGTCGTCGCCGTGGCCCTCGTCGTCGCCGCCGCCCATGGCGATGGTGTCGTTGCCCGTACCGCCGTAGACCAGATCCACCCGGCCGCCGCCGGCGCCGCCGTTGTCGCCCTGGTAGTTGTCGTTACCGCCGCCCAGCCACACATCGGCGCGCAGGTAGGTGCCGTTCATGGCGATGGTGTCGGACTTGTCTCCGGCATCCTCGACATCCTTGTCGCCGTAGATCTGGAACGACAGGTCGGCGTCCAGGCCGGTCAGCACCATGTTGTCGAGGCCGTCGCCGCCCTGCACCTTGCGCACGTCGAACACGCCGCCGTCGTCGACGTAGGTCAGGTTGAAGACGTCGTTGCCGGCGTCGCCGTTGACCAGGATGGCGCCGTCGGCGTCGCTGATGGTGTCCACGCCGGCGCCGGCCTGGATCTCGTCCAGCAGGCCCAGGCCACCGTCGAGGGAGTCGTTGCCGGCCTCGCCGTACAGCGTGTCGTTGCCGTCGCCGCCCAGCAGGGTGTCCTTGCCGCCGCCGCCGTAGAGCGTGTCCTGCCCGGTGCCGCCATCGGCGTAGTCGTTGCCGCCGCCGACCTTCACGAGGTCGTTGCCGCTGCCGGCGTTGACCTCGTCGACGCGACCGGTGGCGCTGTCGGTCATGTCGGCGGTGTAGACGTCCGCCCCGCCGCCGAGCCGCACCTTGGCGTAGGCGTAGGTGCCGGCCAGCGTGACGGTGTCGACGTTGTCGCCGGCTTCGTCGCTCACGTCGTCGCCGTCGATGGCGAAGAGCAGGTCCGCGTCGTTGCTGGTGACCGAGACCGTGTCGACGCCGTCGCCGCCGGAAATCGTGCGGACCAGGTCGGCGCGGCTGCCATCGTCGGTGAACACCAGCGTCAGCTTGTCGGTGCCGGTGCCGCCGTTGGCCTCGATGACGCCGTCCAGGTCGGTCAGCTCGTCGTTGGCCGCGCCGGCGTCGAGCTTGTCGAACAGGCCGGCGCCGCCGTCCAGCTTGTCGGCGCCGGCACCACCGTCGATGGTGTCGTTGCCGTCGCCGCCGGCCAGGGAGTCGTCGTTGTTCTCGCCGTACATCACATCGTCGCCGGCACCGCCGTCGATGGTGTCGTTGCCGTCGAAGCCGCGCAGCGTGTCGGCGCCGTTCTCGCCCATCAGCACGTCGTCGCCGCCGTTGCCGAACAGGGCATCCTGGTCCTCGCCGCCCAGCAGCGTGTCGCTGCCGTAACCGCCGAAGAGCTGGTCGTCCCCTTCATCGCCGTAGGCGAGGTCGTTGCCGCCACCGGTGCGGATGTCGTCGTTGCCGGTCCCGCCGCGCACGCGGTCGACCTGCAGCGGCGTGTTGGTGTTGGTGCCGGAATTGTCGCCCTGGTAGGAGTCGTTGCCGCCGCCCAGCGTGACGTCCACCGACGCGTAGCTGCCCGCCAGCGTGATCTTGTCGGCACCATCGGAGGCCGACTCCCCGTCGCCGTCGGCCTTGATCGACAGGCGCAGGTCCGACAGCGTGCTGGTCAACGTCATGGTGTCGGCGCCCGCACCGCCGATCAACTGCCGCTGCACGTCGGGATCCTCGATGCGCAGCTTGTAGTCGATGGTCATGGTGTCGTCGCCGCTGCCGCCATCGGCAACCGCCGTGCCGTCAGCGTCGCGGAAGTAGTCGGCACCGTCGCCGCCATCCAGCGTATCGTTGCCGACCGAGCCCGACAGGGTGTCGTCGCCGGCCCCACCGCGCACAAGGTCGTCGCCGCCACCCGCGGCCAGCTTGTCGTTGCCAGCACCGCCGTCCAGCGTATCGGTGACCGTGTTTTGTATGGCCACAATGTCGTCGCCGTCACCGGCATCGACCGCCACAGTCACCGGAATGGAGCCCAGCGCGTCCACCAGCACCGTGTCGTTGCCCGCACCGGTGCGGACGTTCAGCGTGCCCTGGGCGCCCGCGGCGTGGACGACCAAGGAGTAGTTGTCAAAGGTGACGCCGTCATTACCGTCGCCGGTCACGACCGTGCCACCCAGCCCGTCCTGGATGTTGACCGTGGAATCGCCGCCGTCGCCCATGACGACGTCGCTGCTGACGAACTTCCGCGTCGTCACGGTCTGGCCGCCCGCCGCCTCGACATAGACGTTGCGCACGGTGCCGATGCCCGTGTCGGCGGTGACCGTCGGGTTGTCGGCCGCGTCGCGGACGACGGACACGGTGCTGGTCGCCGCGACCCCGGCGATGTCCATGACGCGGCCATCCACCGACCGCGTGCTGTTGGCGCCCGCGTAAGGCAGGACGTAGCTGTCGCTGCGGTCCTGCTCGCCGCCCGCCGTCACGGCGTTGCTGACGACGATGCGGGACGGCGCGTCCTCGACCTTGACGTGGAGCCGGGCCTCGGTCGTCGCGCTGTCGCCGGCGTCCTCGGTGGCGACCGCCTTCACCGTCAGGTCGCCCTCGAAGCCGTCGGTGGCGCTCAGCGTCAGGCCGTCCAGTTCATCGGCGCCCAGCGTCCAGCTTCCGTCGGCGTTGCGGGTGCCGGCGGACAGCGTGGCCCCGTCCGGCAGGCCGGAGACGACGACCGTCAGCGTTTCCGACCCGTCGGTGTCCTTGAGGGCGGCGGAGATGTCGAGCGCCAGCGGTTCGGCGACGGAGCCGCTGGCGTCCGCCACCGCAAGCTCCGGCGCGTCGGCCTTCGCCACCACGGCCACGTTGAGCGCGGCGCTGCTGCTGAAGGTCGTGCCGTCCACCCGCTCGCCGGACAGCGTGACGGTCAGCGTCACATCGCCGCTGTAGTCTTCCACCGGGACGAAGGCCAGGGCGGACAGGTCCCAGCCGGAAATGTCCACCGCGCCACCGTCGACGACGACGCTGTGCGTGCCGTCCGTCAGCTCGGCGCCAGCGGGCAGGCCGTCGACCGTCAGCGTCGGTGTACCGGTGGCGCCCGGCGCCGTGGCGACGCCGATCGCCAACGAAATGCGCGTGTCCTCGTCGCCCGACGCGGCCGACACGGTCAGCGTCGGATCGGCCGGCAGCGTATCGTTGCCGTCGCCACCCGAGAGGGTGTCGTTCCCGTCACCGCCGGACAGGGTGTCGTTCCCGTCACCACCCGAGAGGGTGTCGTTCCCGTCACCACCCGAGAGGGTGTCGTTCCCGTCACCACCGGACAGAGTGTCGTTGCCATCGCCACCGGAGAGGGTGTCGTTTCCTTCGCCGCCGGACAACGTGTCATTACCGCCGCCACCGGAAATGGTGTCGTTCCCTTCACCGCCGGACAGCGTGTCATTACCGCCGCCACCGGAGACGGTGTCGTTGCCGTCACCGCCAGACAAGGTGTCGTTGCCATCCCCGCCGGAGAGGGTGTCGCTCCCGTCATCGCCGGAGAGCGTATCGTTGCCGTCTCCGCCCGAGAGGGTATCGTTCCCGCCACCGCCGGGCAGCGTATCGTTCCCACCGCCGCCGGACAGCGTGTCATTGCCGCCACCACCGGAGACGGTATCGTTCCCGCCACCACCCGACAGCGTATCGTTCCCGTCGCCACCGGAGAGGGTATCGTTCCCATCGCCACCGGTCAGCGTGTCGTCACCTCCGCCCAGCGGCAGGATGGCCACGCTGAACGACGTCGACTCCGTGGACGTCGTGCCGTCGGTCTCCGTGCTGGTGACGGCAGCCGTCAGGGCGATGGTGCCGTCGAAGTCGGCGGGCGTGCTCAGCGTCAGGCCGGACAGGTCGGACGGGCTCAGCGTCCAGGTGCCGTCGGCGTTGCGCGTGCCGGCCGACAGGGTGGCGCCGTCCGGCACGCCGGACAGGACGATCGACAGCGTCTCCGACCCGTCGGCGTCGGCAAGCGCCGCCGAAAGGTCCAGCGCGACCGCCTCACCGGCCGTGCCTCCGGCATCGGCCACCGTCAGCGTCGGCGTGTCGACCACCGGCGTGACGGTGATGGTCAGCGACGCCGTGGCGACGCCGTCCGCCTGACCAGCGGCGGTGGCGCGGACCGATAGGGCGATGTCGCCGCTGAAGTCCTCGGGCGGCGTCAGCGTCAGCCCGTCGAGGTCGCCGGCGGACAGGGTCCAACTGCCGTCCGCGTTGCGGGTGCCGGCGGACAGCGTTGCGTCGTCCGGCACGCCATCGATGGTGATCGTAAGATCCCCCACCTCGCCCGGATCGCCGAGCGACGCATCGATGCTCAGCGCGATGGCCGAGTCCTCGGCGCCGGAGGCGTCCGCCACGGTCAGCACCGGCGCGTCGGCGACCGGCGCCACGGTGATGGTCAGGCTGCCCGACGCCGTCGCGGTGCCGCCGCCGGCCTCGGCGGCGGTGGCGGTCACGTCCAGGGAAATGGTGCCGCTGAAGTCCTTCGGCGAGGTCAGCGTCAACCCGTCCAGATCACCCGAGCCCAGGGTCCAGGTGCCATCGTCGTTGCGCGTTCCGGCAGACAGGGATGCGCCATCGGGCACGCCGGCGATGATCACCGACAGCGTCTCGGAGCCGTCCACGTCGGCCAGCGCCGCCGTGACGTCCAGGGCGATGGCCGAATCCTCGTCCCCGTCGGCGTCGGCCACGGTCAGCATCGGCGCGTCGGCGACGGGGGTGACCGCCACCGTCAGCGTGGCCGTGGTCGTGGCCGTGCCGCCGGCTTCACTGCTGACACCGGTGACCGACAGGGTGATGGCGCCGCTGAAATCCTTGGGCGGGGTCAGAGTCAGCCCGCCCAGGTCGGCCGCCGCCAGGGTCCAGGACCCGTCCGCGTTGCGGATGCCGGCCGACAGGGTGGCGCCGTCCGGTACGCCAGCGATGGTCAGCGACAGCGTTTCCGAGCCGTCCACATCACCCAGCGCCGCCGCGAGGTCGAGCGCGATGGCCGTGTCTTCGGCGCCCGAGGCGTCGGACACCACCAGTTCCGGCGCGTCGACGACCGGCGTCACCGACACCGTCACCGTCCCGGTCCGCGTGGCCGTGTCGCCATCCGCTTCGGTCGCCGTCGCAGTGACCGTCAGCACCAGGTCACCGCTGAAGTCCGTGGGCGGTGTCAGCGTCAGGTCAGGCACGTCCCGGCCGTCCACCGTCCACACGCCGTCGCTGCCGCGGCTGCCGGCCGACAGCACGGCCCCATCCGGAATGCCGCCGATGGCGACCGACAGCGTCTCCGACCCATCGGTGTCCGTCAGCGCGGCGTCAATGTTCAACGCAATGGCCGTGTCTTCCGCCCCGGTGGCGTCGCTCACCGACACGACCGGCGCGTCGGCGGCGCCGGCCACCGACACCACCAGCGTCGCCGAGGTCTGCGCCGTGGTGTCGCCATCCAGGCTCGTCGCCGTCACCGTCAGAGCGTAATCGCCGCTGGCGTTGGCCGGCGGCGTGAAGGTCAGCCCCTTGAGGTCCGCCGCACCCAGCGTCCACGACCCGTCGGCGTTGCGCGTGCCGGCCGACAGCGACGCCCCGTCCGGCACGCCGGAGATGGTGACCGACAGCGTCTCCGAGCCGTCCGCGTCCGCCAGCATCGCCGCGAGGTCGAGCGCGACGGCCGTGTCCTCGATCCCGGAGGCGCCGGCGACACTCAGCACCGGCGCGTCGGCGACGGGGGTCACGTCCACCGACACCGTCCGTGTCGTCTCGGCCGCGTCACCGTCCGCTTCCCTGCCGGTGGCGGTGACGGTCAGGTCGATGCGGCCGCCGAAGTCGGACGGCGGCGTCAGCGTCAGCCCGTCCAGTTGGGCCACCGTCAGCGTCCAAGACCCGTCGGCGTTGCGGGTACCGGCCGACAGCGTCGCCCCGTCCGGCACGCCCTTGAGCGTGACCGCCAGCGTCTCCGACCCGTCCGTATCCCGCAGCGCCGCGCTCAGGTCGAGCGCGATGGCGGTGTCCTCGGCGCCCGACACATCGCTCACGGTCAGCACCGGCGCATCGGCGACCCCGGCCACGGCGACGGTGAGGGTGGCCGTGGCCGTTTCGGTGCCACCACCGGCCTCGGTGCTGGTCGCCGTCACCGTCAGGGCGATCTCTCCGCTGAAGTCCTTGGGCGGGGTCAGCGTCAGCCCGTTCAGCTCCGTGGCGCTCAGCGTCCACGACCCGTCGGCGGCGCGCGTGCCGGCCGACAGGGTGGCGCCTTCGGGCACGCCGGCAACGCTGACCGAGAGCGTCTCGGACCCGTCCACATCGGCCAGCGCCGCCGCGAGGTCGAGCGCGATGGCGGTGTCCTCGGCGCCCGACACGTCATTCGCAGTCAGCACCGGCGCATCGGCGACCCCGGCCACGGCGACGGTGAACGTCGCCGAGGAGGAGGCCTGCGCACCGTTGCCCGCCTCGGTGCCGGTGGCGGTCAGGGTCAGCGCGATCTCGCCACTGAAGTCCGTGGGCGGGGTCAGCGTCAGACCCCGCAGGTCGGCCACGTCCACCGTCCAGGACCCGTCCGCGTCGCGCGTGCCCGCCGACAGCGTGGCCCCGTCCGGCACGCCGGCGATGGTCACCGACAGCGTTTCCGAGCCGTCCACATCGGCCAGCGCCGCCGCGACGTCCAGCGCGATGGCGGTGTCCTCGGCGCCGGCAACGTCCGCCGCGCGCACGTCCGGCGCGTCGGCGACCGGCGTCACCGTCACGGTGAGGCTGCCCGTCGCGGTCGCGGTGTCGCCGTCGGATTCCGTGCTGGTGGCGGTGACCGACAGGGCGATGGCGCCGCTGAAGTCCTTGGGCGGGGTCAGCGTCAGCCCGTCGAGGTCGCTCGCCGCCAGGGTCCAGGTCCCGTCCGCGTTGCGGGTGCCGGCGGACAGCGACGCGCCGTCCGGCACGCCGGCAACGATGACCGCCAGGGTCTCGGAGCCGTCCACGTCCGTCAGGGCGGCGCGCAGGTCGAGCGCGATGGCGGTGTCCTCGGCCCCCGAAGCGTCGGACACCGCCAGCACCGGCGCGTCGGCCGCCCCGGCCACGGCGACGGTGAGGGTGGCCGTGGTCGTTTCGGTGCCGCCGCCCGCCTCGGTGGCGGTGGCCGTCACCGTCAGGGAAATAGCGCCGCTGAAGTCCTGCGGCGGGGTCAGCGTCAACCCGTCCAGCTCAGCGGCGTCAAGGGTCCACGTGCCGTCGGCGTTGCGGGTGCCGGCGGACAGCGTGGCGCCCTCGGGCACACCGGCGATGGCGAGCGACAGCGTCTCGGAGCCGTCCGCGTCGCCCAGCGCCGCGCGCACGTCCAGCGCGATGGCCGTGTCCTCGGCGCCCGAAACATCGGACATCGCCACCACCGGCGCGTCGGCGACCGGCGAGACCGAAACCGTCAGCGTTGCCGCCCGCGTGGCCGTGTCGCCATTCGCCTCGGCCGCCGTTGCGGTGATCGTCAGCGTCAGATCGCCGCTGAAATCCTTCGGCGGGGTCAGGGTCAGCCCCTGCAGATCCGCCGTGTCCACCGTCCACGAGCCGTCGGCGTTGCGCGTGCCCGCCGACAGCGTCGCCCCGTCCGGCACGCCGGTGACGCTCAGAGACAGCGTCTCGGAGCCGTCGGTGTCGCCGAGCGCCGCCGCGACGTCCAGCGCGATCGCCGCGTCCTCCCGGCCGGACGCGTCGGCGACGGCCAGTTCCGGCGCATCGGCGACGCCCGCCACCGCCACGGTCACGGCCACCGAGGAGGTGGCCCGGCCACCATCCGCGTCGGTGCTGGTCGCGGTGACCGACAGGGGAATGTCGCCGCTGAAGTTCACCGGCGGGGTCAGGGTCAGCCCGTCGAGTTGATCGGCACTCAGCGTCCAAGACCCGTCGGTGTTGCGGGTACCCGCCGACAGGGTGGCGCCTTCGGGCACGCCGGCAACGGTGACCGAGAGCGTCTCGGACCCGTCCACATCGGCCAGCGCCGCCGCGAGGTCGAGCGCGATGGCCGTGTCTTCGGTGCCGGCGGCATCGTTCGCGATCAGCGCCGGCGCGTCGGCGACCGGCGTCACCGCCACGGTGACCGTCGCCGTGGTGCTGGCCTGGTCGCCGCCGGCCTCGGTGCTGGTCGCCGTCAGGGTCAGGTGGATGGCGCCGCTGAAGTCCCTGGGCGGGGCTAGCGTCAAGCCGTCCAGGTCGGCCGCGTCGACGCGCCACGACCCGTCGGCGTTGCGCGTGCCGGCCGACAGCGTGGCCCCCTCGGGCAGGCCGGCGATGGTCACCGCCAGCGTCTCCGAACCGTCCAGATCGCCCAACGCCGCGCCCAGATCCAGCGCGATGGCCGTGTCTTCCGCCCCGGTGGCATCGCTCGCCGACACGACCGGCGCGTCGGCGGCCCCGGCCACCGCCACCACCAGCGTCGCCGACGTGGCGGCCTGCGCGCCGTTGCTCGTCTCGGTGCTGGTGGCGGTCACGGTCAGGGCGATCTCGCCGCTGAAGTCCTTGGGCGGGGTCAGCGTCAGCCCGTCCAGGTCGGCGGCGTCAAGGGTCCAGGTGCCGTCGGGGTTGCGCGTGCCGGCCGACAGCGACGCCCCGTCCGGGATACCGGAAACGGTCACCGACAGCACCTCGGACCCGTCGGTATCGGTCAGCGCCGCCGCAAAGTCGAGCGCGACGGCCGTGTCCTCAAGCCCGGCGACCACCGGATCGGTCGCAACCGGCGTGGCGGTGACCGAGCGCAGGAGGAAATCGCTGTTGTTGCCGTTCCGGCCGGCGCCGTCGTCGATCGGGGCGACGGCCAGCGACGCGATGGGAGCACCGAAGTCCGCCGCGTCGAGGGTGACGTTGGCGAGACCGTTGATGGTGCCCGACACCTCCACGGTGCCAAGCGTCGTGCCGTCGGCGGCGAAGACGACGACGCGCGCCTTCTCCACATAGCCGGAATCGTACGGCCCCTGGTCGCCGCCGGGGATGAGCGGATCGTTGTGCCCGTCGAACAGGGCCGACAGCTGGACGGTGACCGACTGCATCGGCGTGTCGAACGACACGGCGATCAGTTCCGTCGTCCCCGATGCACGGCCGATCAGATCAAGTTCACCGGAATCGATGCCGTTCGGCGACTTCACGCCCAGGCCGGAGTACTTGTAGCTCCCCTGCAGGCTCGCGTCGCTCGTGTTGGCGCCGGTGATCGAGAACTGCATCGCCTTGGTGCCGAAGGCGGTGTCCTGCCACGTCGACGGCGTGTCGGCCGAACCGACCAGCGCCCGCACGTGCACGCCCTGCTCCGCCCACTGCGCGACCACGTCCGCGGTGTTGAGGCTGCCGTTCGGCGTCGTCACCGAGACGGCCTCCTCCGGCGTCGTCTCCATCCGCAGGACCGGCGCGTCGGCGACGGCGGTCACAGCGACGGTGACGGTCGCCGTGGTGGTCGCCGGCTCACCGCCGCCCGACTCCGTGCTGGTCGCCGCGACGGTCAGCTGGATGTCGCCGCTGAAGTCCTTGGGCGGCGTCAGCGTCAGCCCGTCCAGTTGGGCGGCGTTCAGCGTCCAGGTGCCGTCGGCGTTGCGGGTGCCGGCCGACAGGGCGGCCCCGTCCGGTACGCCGGAAACGCTCAGCGCCAGCGTCTCGGACCCATCGGTGTCGGCCAGAGCCGCCGCGAGGTCGAGCGCAATGGCCGCGTCTTCGGCGCCCGAAACGTCGTTCGCGGCCAGCACCGGCGCGTCGGCCACCGGCGTGGCCGTCACTGTCATGGTCTCGATCCGCGTCGCCGTGCCGCCGCCCGCCTCGCTGGCCGTCGCGGTGACCGTCAGCACCACGTCGCCGCTGAAGCCGGCAGGCGGCGTCAGCGTCAGCCCGTCCAGTTCCGCGGCGCTCAGCGTCCAGGACCCGTCCGCGTTGCGCAAACCGGCGGACAGGGACGCTTCCGCCGGCACGCCCGCGATGGTGACCGTCAGCGTTTCCGAGCCGTCGGTATCGGTCAGCGCCGCCGTGAAGTCGAGCGCGATGGCCGTGTCTTCCACCCCGACGGCGGCGGCAACGGTCAGTTCCGGCGCGTCGGCGACCCCGGCGACCTCCACCGTCACCGTCGCTTGCGTCGCGGCCTGCGTGCCGCCGCTCGCCTCGCTGCTGGTCGCGGTGATGGCCAACGCGATGGCGCCGCTGAAGTCTTTGGGCGGGGTCAGCGTCAGCCCGTCGAGGTCGCTCGCCGCCAGGGTCCACGACCCGTCGGTGCCGCGCGTGCCGGCCGACAGCGTCGCCCCGTCCGGCACGCCGGCGACGGTGACCGCCAGGGTCTCGGAGCCGTCCACGTCCGCCAGGGCGGCGCGCAGGTCGAGCGCGACCGCCGCGTCCTCCGCCCCCGACGCGTCGGACACCGCCAGCACCGGCGCGTCGGCCGCCCCGGCCACGGCGACGGTGAGGGTGGCCGTGGTCGTTTCGGTGCCGCCGCCCGCCTCGGTGGCGGTGGCCGTCACCGTCAGGGAAATAGCGCCGCTGAAGTCCTGCGGCGGGGTCAGCGTCAACCCGTCCAGCTCAGCGGCGTCAAGGGTCCACGTGCCGTCGGCGTTGCGGGTGCCGGCGGACAGCGTGGCGCCCTCGGGCACACCGGCGATGGCGAGCGACAGCGTCTCGGAGCCGTCCGCGTCGCCCAGCGCCGCGCGCACGTCCAGCGCGATGGCCGTGTCCTCGGCGCCCGAAACATCGGACATCGCCACCACCGGCGCGTCGGCGACCGGCGAGACCGAAACCGTCAGCGTTGCCGCCCGCGTGGCCGTGTCGCCATTCGCCTCGGCCGCCGTTGCGGTGATCGTCAGCGTCAGATCGCCGCTGAAATCCTTCGGCGGGGTCAGGGTCAGCCCCTGCAGATCCGCCGTGTCCACCGTCCACGAGCCGTCGGCGTTGCGCGTGCCCGCCGACAGCGTCGCCCCGTCCGGCACGCCGGTGACGCTCAGAGACAGCGTCTCGGAGCCGTCGGTGTCGCCGAGCGCCGCCGCGACGTCCAGCGCGATCGCCGCGTCCTCCCGGCCGGACGCGTCGGCGACGGCCAGTTCCGGCGCATCGGCGACGCCCGCCACCGCCACGGTCACGGCCACCGAGGAGGTGGCCCGGCCACCATCCGCGTCGGTGCTGGTCGCGGTGACCGACAGGGGAATGTCGCCGCTGAAGTTCACCGGCGGGGTCAGGGTCAGCCCGTCGAGTTGATCGGCGCTCAGCGTCCACGACCCGTCGGCGTTGCGGGTACCCGCCGACAGGGTGGCGCCTTCGGGCACGCCGGCAACGGTGACCGAGAGCGTCTCGGACCCGTCCTCATCGGCCAGCGCCGCCGCGAGGTCGAGCGCGATGGCCGTGTCTTCGGTGCCGGCGGCATCGTTCGCGATCAGCGCCGGCGCGTCGGCGACTGGCGTCACCGCCACGGTGACCGTCGCCGAGGAGGAGGCCTGCACACCGTTGCCCGCCTCGGTGCCGGTGGCGGTCAGGGTCAGCGCGATCTCGCCGCTGAAGTCCTTCGGCGGGGTCAGCGTCAGCCCCCGCAGGTCGGCCGCGTCCACCGTCCAGGACCCGTCCGCGTTGCGCGTGCCAGCCGACAGCGACGCCCCGTCCGGCAGGCCGGCGATGGTCACCGACAGCACCTCGGAACCATCCGTATCGGTCAGGGCCGCCGCGACGTCCAGCGCGATGGCGGTGTCCTCGGCGCCGGCAACGTCCGCCGCGCGCACGTCCGGCGCGTCGGCGACCGGCGTCACCGTCACGGTGAGGCTGCCCGTTACGGTCGCGGTGTCGCCGTCGGATTCCGTGCTGGTGGCGGTGACCGACAGGGCGATGGCGCCGCTGAAGTCCTTGGGCGGGGTCAGCGTCAGCCCGTCGAGGTCGCTCGCCGCCAGGGTCCAGGTCCCATCCGCGTTGCGGGTGCCGGCGGACAGCGACGCGCCGTCCGGCAGGCCGGCGACGGTGACCGCCAAGGTTTCGGAGCCGTCCAAGTCCGCCAGGGCGGCGCGCAGGTCGAGCGCGACCGCCGCGTCCTCGGCGCCCGACGCGTCGGACACCGCCAGCACCGGCGCGTCGGCCGCCCCGGCCACGGCGACGGTGACCGCCGCCAGGGCGGTCGCTTGCGCGCCGCCGGCCGACTCGGTGCTGGTCGCCGTCAGGATCAGGCGGATGTCGCCGCTGAAGTCGGCGGGCGGCGTCAGCGTCAGCCCGTCCAGGTCCGCCGCCGCCACGCTCCACGTGCCGTCGGCGTTGCGGGTGCCGGCGGACAGGACGGCGCCCTCGGGCACGCCGGCGATGGCGAGCGACAGCGTTTCCGAGCCGTCCGTGTCGGCCAGCGCCGCCGTGAAGTCGAGCGCGATGGCCGAGTCCTCGATCCCGGCGACGTCCGAACCGGTGACGACGGGCGCCTCGGCCGTGCGGTCCGGCGGCATCGGCGTGGCGGTGACCGAACGCAGCAGGAAGTCACTGTTGTTGCCGTTCCGGCCGGCGCCGTCGTCGATCGGGGCGACGGCCAGCGACGCGATGGGAGCACCGAAGTCCGCCGCGTTCAGCGTGACGTTGGCGAGACCGTTGATGGTGCCCGACACCTCCACGGTGCCGAGCGTCGTGCCGTCGGCGGCGAAGACGACGACGCGCGCCTTCTCCACATAGCCGGAATCGTACGGCCCCTGGTCGCCGCCAGCGATCAGAGGGTCGTTGTGCCCATCGAACAGGCCCGACAACTGGACGGTGACCGACTGCATCGGCGCGTCGAACGACACGGCGATCAGTTCGGTGGTTCCCGGCGCGCCGCCGATGATGTCGAGTTCGCCGGAGTCGATGCCGTTCGGCGACTTCACGCCCAGGCCGGAGTACTTGTAGCTCCCCTGCAGGCTCGCGTCGCTCGTGTTGGCGCCGGTGATCGAGAACTGCATCGCCTTGGTGCCGAAGGCGGTGTCCTGCCACGTCGACGGCGTGTCGGCCGAACCGACCAGCGCCCGCACGTGCACGCCCTGCTCCGCCCACTGCTCGACCACCTTGGAGGTGTTGACGTTGCTGTCCGGCGTCGTCACCGCGATGACGTCGGATGCATCGTCCCCGTCGTCGTGATCATCGCCGTCATCGTCGTCGCCGTGATCATCATCGCCGTCATTGTCGTCGTCGTGATCATCGTCGTGATCATCGTCGTCGTCGTTTTTGCCGCCCTTGCCGCCTTTGGTGTCATCGACCAGCGACTCGAGGTCGATGACCTGGTCGTCGACGAGCACGCGCAGGTTCTCCCACCCGCCGGCCTTCAGGCCGAGCGCGGAGAACGTGCCCATGTGGGAATAGTCGTTGCCGTTGCCGCCGTCCTTGTTGTTCAGGATGAAGTCCTGGAGGTCCAGCAGGGACGCGCGGATGCGCGGGTCCTGGAACTGCTCCGACGACAGGCGGATCTCCAGCGTGTCGGTCCCGGCGCCGCCGAAGTAGAAGTCCCAGCCGCTTTCGTCGGTGCGCAGGTCGTGGATGCCCGTGTCGTCGCCGACGCCGGCGTCGACCCAGTCGTTGCCCGCATTCCCGTTGACGGTGTCGTTGCCGCTGCCGCCGTACAGCAGGTCGCCGCCATTCCCGCCGGCGATCGCCTGGCTGGACCCGTCGCCGATCACGATGAGCGGCTCGGCCTTCCCGACCCCGCCGCCCTTGCCTGCGTTGCTCTTATCCGTCGACATGACAACCCCACACTCGCCCCTCAAGCGCAGCCGGCTTGAGATAGATGCATTTTTACACACATTCTTAGGAACCATCAATCATGATCATGTGCGTCAGCCGCCGCAGGGCGAAGTCGCGCGCCAGAAAAAGCCAAGTCAGATATCCACCGGCGCGCGCGCTCGACGAGTCAAGGCAACCATCTGCGGTAGAGCACGACAAGAAACGACCAAGTTCATCCAAATGTGACAATTTGTAACAACCACACACCGAAGCGGGACACCTTGAGCGGGGCAGCCAACCAGACCTCAGGCACACCAACGCCGGCCACCGTGCGCGCGGCGCTCGGGCGGGCCGTGCCCGCGCTGGTCTTCAGCGGCCTGTTCAGCCTTTCCATCAACGTGCTGTTCCTGGCGGCGCCGCTGTACATGCTGCAGGTCTACGACCGGGTGATGAGCAGCGGCAACCTGTCGACCCTGCTGGCGCTGACGGCCGCCGTGGCCATCGCCTACGCCGCGCAGTCAACGCTCGATTCGCTGCGCGGGCGCCTGCTGACCCGCGCCGGCAACATCCTGGACGACCAGCTTCGCGAACGGACCTTCCGGGCCGAGCTGGCCGAGACCATCGGCCACGGCACCGGCCCCGCCGGGCAGGGGGCCCGCGACCTGGAGCAGATCCGGCAGTTCCTGGCCGGCCCGGCCATGCTGGCGGCGATGGACGCGCCCTGGATGCCGCTGTTCGTGGGAGTGATCGCGCTGATCCACCCGCTGCTGGCGGTCACCCTGGTGGCGGGCGCGGTGCTCTTGCTGCTGCTCGCCGTTCTCAACGAGCTGCTGATCGCCGGGCCGACCCGCGCCGGCAACCAGCAGGCCGGGGCGGCCCAGACCTTCTTCGACGCCGCCATGCGCAACGCCCACGTGGTCAAGGCCATGGGCATGGGCGACGCGCTGACCCGCCGCTGGAGCGAGCGGCGCGACGCCGCCGCCGGCAGCCTGACGCGCGCCGGCGACCTCGGCGGCGCCATGTCGGCCCTGGTCAAGTTCTGCCGGCTGTTCCTGCAGAGCTTCGTGCTGGGGCTCGGCGCCTGGCTGGCGATCAATCAGGAGATTTCGCCCGGTTCCGTCTTCGCCTCCACGTTCCTGCTGGCCCGGGCGCTGGCGCCGGTGGAGATGGTGGTCGGCTCCTGGCGCGCCATCGTGACGGCGCGCCAGGCGTGGCGCCGGCTGGACGATCTGCTGCGCCGCCACCCCGTCGAGCCGGACGGCATGCCCCTGCCGCAGGCCCGCGGCGCGCTGGCCGCCGACCAGCTCGGCTGGGCCCCGGCCAGCGGCGCCCCGCCCATCGTCCGCGGCATCGGCTTCGCCCTGGAACCCGGCGAGGTGCTGGGCATCGTCGGGCCGAGCGGTGCCGGCAAATCCACCCTGCTGCGCCTCCTGGTCGGCATCCACCGGCCCGGCGCCGGCGCCGTCACGCTCGACGGCGCCGATCTGGCCGTGTGGAACCAGGCCCAGCTCGGCCGGATCGTCGGCTACCTGCCGCAGGACGTCGAGCTGATCGCCGGTACGGTGCGCGACAACATCGCGCGCTTCCAGGACGCCGCGCCCGAGTCGGTGGTCGCCGCGGCGGAGGCCGCCGGCTGCCATGAGATGATCCTCGGCCTGCCCAAGGGCTACGACACGCAGGTCGGCGACAACGGGCAGATCCTGTCCGGCGGGCAGCGCCAACGCGTCGGGCTGGCGCGCGCCCTGTTCGGCCGGCCGAAGCTGGTCGTCCTCGACGAGCCGAACGCCAACCTCGACGCCGCCGGCGAGGAGCGCCTGATGGCCAGCCTCGCCGCGCTGAAGGAGGCCGGGACGACCATCGTCATCGCCGCGCAGCGCCCGCGCGTGCTGGAGATCGTCGACAAGATCCTGGTGATCCGCAACGGCCTACCGGAGATGCTGGGCGACCGCCCGTCCGTGCTGGCGCGGCTGTTGCGCCCGTCGGCCCCGGCCATCGGCGGCGGCACCGTGGTCAGCCTGAAGGGGGGCGGCGCATGACGGCGGCCGTCGAAGGATCCGGTCCCAAGCACCGGCCCGACGGGGTCGCCGGCACGGTGGCGGCCGGCATCGTGGTGATCGTGCTGTTCTTCGGCGCGATGCTGGGCTGGGCGGCCAACGCCATGCTCGCCGGCGCCGTCATCGTGCCCGGCGTCGTCAAGGTCATCTCGGACCGGCAGCCGATCAAGCACCAGGAGAGCGGCATCGTCGCCGAGGTGGCGGTGACCGAGGGGCAGGAGGTCGTCGCCGACCAGCTTCTGCTGCGCCTGGACGCCACGCAGATCAGGGCGCTGATCGAGCAACTGACCGGACAGGTCGACAAACTGCGCGCCGAACTGGCCCGCCTGACGGCCGAACGCGACGGGCTGGCCGAGATCGCCTTCCCCGATTCGCTGCTGGCCCGCGCGGCGGAACCGCGGGTGCAGCCGTTGCTCGCCGCCGAGCAGGGGCAGTTCGCCAGCCGCCGCAACGCGCTGATCGGCGAGCAGAACCTGCTGCGCCAGAGCATCCGGCAGATGGAGGAACAGATCGCCGGGCGCGCGGCCGAGGTGAAGAGCCAGGAGCGCCAGCTCCACCTCATCCTCCAGGAGGCGCAGGACGTGCGCTTCCTCCTGGACAAGGGCTACGCGCCCAAGAACAAGCTGCTGGCCCTGGAACGCGCCGCGGCGGCGCTGGAGGGCCAGCGCTCCGCCCTGCTGGCCGGCATTGCCGAGACCGAGAAGAGCATGGAGCAGGCGCGCATGCGCATCGCGCAGCTCGAGCGCGACCGCATGGCGGAGGTGAACGACCAGCTCAGCCAGACGCAGGCAACCCTGCGCGACACCGAACCCCGGTTGCGCGCCGCCGCGCGCCAGCTTGAACTGACCGAGATCCGGGCTCCTCTGGCCGGGCGCGTCATGGCCCTGACCGTGCGCGCGCCGGGCCGGGTGATCCAGCCGACCGACGTGCTGATGGAAATCGTGCCGAACGCCCAGTCGCTGGTGGTCGAGGGGATGATCCGCCCGGAGGACGTGGACGACATCGCCGTCGGCATGGCCGCCGAGGTGAAGCTGACCGGCCTGAACCCGCGGCTGACGCCGCGCCTGCCGGCCCAGGTGACCAACATCTCGGCCGACCGCATGACCGACGCGCGCAGCGGGGCGGCGTTCTATCAGGTGCAGTTGGCTGTCGACGACGCAGCGCTGGGCGAGGCCACGCGCACGCTGGGCCACCGCGTGTCGATGCTGCCCGGCATGCCGACGCAGATCACCATCGCCACGCGCGAACGGACGGTGCTGGAGTACCTGATATCGCCACTCACGGACGGCCTGGACCGCGCGTTGCGGGAGCCGTGATGCAGCCCCTTCCCCAGTCCCGCTGGGGGAAGGGCTGTATCACGCGATCGGCGTGTCCGCCGGCAGCAGGAAGCGGTCTTCCGCCGCGGTGCCGCCAGGCCCGCCCGCCGCCTTGCCGTTAGGGCGGCGCATCCCCGGCAGAATGTCGGACAGCGAACGGCGGGCCGCCGGCCCGCGCGGACGCGGGACCGGGGCGCCCTGCGGCACCTCCGTGTCGGACGCCTCGGCGGCAACCGGCGCCGGCCCCACGGCCCGCTCCGGAACCGTTCGGGAGGGTTCCGGCACGGGCTGGGGCGCTGCGGCCATCTCCGGCACCGGTATTTCCGGCGTCGGCATTTCCGGCGCCGTCACTTCGGCGGACGCCTCGACGCGCAGCGCGGCGATGCGCGCCGCCACGTCGGCGGGCAGGCGCAGCGCCTCGGCGATCGGGCCCACCGACTCGGCGAAGCGCCTGACCCACGACAGGATCCGCATGCGGTCGGCCAGCGGCACGCGCTCGTCGCGGACCGCCGTGGTGAAGCGCAACATCCGCTGGTCGCACAGGATGGCGGCGGCGGTGTCGAGGCGCGGCATCTCGATCTCGATGCCGCCGGCCGCCGCGAAGCCCTTCGCCGCCTCGCGCTGCCACGTGGCGAAGCTGCCGGAATCGAACATCCCGTTGCGCACGGCGATGACGGTGGCGGTGCGCCCCAGCGTCTCGGCCAGCCAGGGGGCCGTGTGGTAGTCGGACGGGCTGGGCGTCATGACGTTGACCAGCACCACCGAATGCCCCATCGCGTTGGCGCAGGCGACGAACTCCCTCACCGCCTCGGCCGGGGTGGAGGTCGCCATCAGCCCGGAGATGTCCGTGCGGAAGCCCGCCGGAAGGTCGTGCAGGATGACGTCGATCCCCGGCATGGCCATGCTGTTCAAAAGCAGGTCGCGGCCGAATCGGCGATCGCGGGCGTCGTACAGGATGCAGCCGCGCCGCGGGTCCTGGCGGTCCAGCGACAGCGCCCGGCCCTGCTCGTCGGCGCCGCGGAAGAACTTGAACAGGCTGCGCGCCAGCCAGTCGCCGTCGAACAGGGCGGCCGGGCGTTGCGTGTGGCGGTACAGGTCGGCCAGGCCGCGGGCCCAGGTGGACTTGCCGGTCCCGCCCTTGTCGCCGACCACGCAGATGATGCTCGCCATGTCCGCCTCCAACTCTATTGCAACAATTTTCCATACATTTTATCTATTGACAAGCCGTTATGCGGCACGGAGACCAGATCGTCCTTTCACGCCTCCGGCGGCGCCATGATCACACCGCGTCACGCAGCGAACTACCGGCGGCCCGCGCCGCGCATCCGCGTCGCGCGCTGGCTGCTGGTCGCCATCCTGGTCCTGACCTTCTCGTGGCTCGGCCTGGTCACCCGGCTGCGGGTCGTCGGCATGGGGCACGTGCGCGCGGAGGAGTCCATCGTCTCCTCCCTGTTCGAGGGGCGCATCGACGCCCTCCATGTCACCTGCCACGACCGCGTCGCCGAGGGCGACCTGCTGGCCGTGGTCGCCAACCCCGTGCGCGCCCACGCCTACCGCGAGGAGATGATCGAGGAGGAAGCGGCCGAGCGGACCCGGCGCGCCACCAACGACGGGCGCATCGCCGTCGCCCGGGCCCAGCTCGACGCCGCCGAGAAGCATCTGGCGGCGGCGCGCCGGCACGACGGGAACGCCACGGCCCTGGCGGATGCCACCGAGCGGGCATGGCAGGCCCACGAAGTCCCCCTGAAGGAGCGGATCGCCGCGCTGACCGCCCGCGACCGCGCGCGCGAGGGTCTGGCCGGGGCCGAGGCCGCCGTGCGCCGCCGCCGCGCCGAACTGGAGCGGGTCCGCTCGGACGCGACGATCCAGGCCGCCGGCTTCGAGGAACGCGTCGCCGCGCAGCGCGCGCGGGCCGACCTGGGCGGCAACCTGGAGATCCGCGCGCCCTTCGACGCGGTCGTCACCGACTGCCCGCGCACCGTCGGCGACGTCGTGCGGCCCAGTGTCGCCATCGTGCGCGTGCAGCGGGTCGGCAGTGCCCGCATCTTCATCTGGGTACCCGCCGTCGACCTGCACCGCATCGACAAGGGCATGGAGGCCGAGGTGGTGATCGCCGAGAGCGGCCGCACGCTGACCGGCACAGTCCTCAACCAGCCGCTGGAGGTGGGCGCCCTGCCCGCCAGCCTGAAGCGCTATTTCTGGCAGAATCAGGCGTGGCAGCAGTACGCCAAGCTGGAGGTCAGGATCGATGACCCGCGCCTGGTGGCCGACCTGCCGGGCGACGCGCGGGTCGACGCGGTGATCCGCACGGCCGGCCGCCTGCTGCCGCTCGAACTCCTCAAATCGCTGTGAGCGCGGGACCTGCCATCATGCCGCTTTCCCGCCGCACGTTCCTGGCCGCAGGCGCCCTGGCGCTCTGCCCGTCCGCCGCCCGCGCGGCGGCACCGGCGGCGGGCGACGCCCTGTGGATCTGGGGCACCGGCCGCGGTGCGTGGCCGGAGGTGGCCGCCGCCATGCGGCGGGAGGGGTTCGCCACCGCCTTCCTGTCCATCCCGCCGGCCGAGCGCGCGCTTCTGGACGCGTCCCCCGGTGCCCTGGAAGCGGCGCTGGCCCCCTTCACGGAGCAGGGCATCGCCGTAATGCTGGCGGCCGGCGACCCGAGCTGGGCCGATGGAAGGCCGATGCCCCCGGCGCTGCGGAACCTGCTGCGCATGGCGGCGCAGTCGCCCGGCGTGGCCGGCGTGGCGCTGGACATCGAGCCCTACACCCTGCCGCTGTGGCGCTCCGGCGACGACGGGCGCCGGCGGATCGCCGCGGCGCTGATGGACCGGCTGGACGAGGCGCGCGCGCTGCTCGCCGGGTCGGGGCGGACGCTGGGCACGATCCTGCACCCCACCTTCGCCACCACGCCCCTGCCGCCCGGCCACGGCGCCGGGACCATGGCGGACGGCGCCATCGCGCGGACCGATGCCGTGGTGGTGATGGCCTACCGCAACACACCCGCCGCCATCGAACGCTTCGGCGGCCGGCTGCTGGGGGCGCTGGACGCCGCGCCGAAACCCTGGTGGTTCGGCATCACCGTCCAGGGCGGGCAGGAGGAGCCGTTCGTCAGCTACGCGAACGCCGCTATGCCGCGCATCCGCGCCGACATGCGGGCGCTGGGGGATCTCGCCCGCGCCCGGCCGTGCGGCCGGCGATACCAGGGCGTGGCGGTTCACGCCTACGCCTCGCTGGCGCCCAAGCTGGCGCCGTAGGGCCCCCCGCCGTCACGGGGCCGAGCAGAGCCACACGTGATGGTCGAGGCTCCTGCTCTGGCTGCTCGGCTCGCGCAAAGCCAACCCGCGCACGGGCACCGGGTGTTCGGTCAGACAGCGTTGCCCGCCTGCAGTCGCGGGTGCGTCCCCTCGGCGCCGATGCACGCCGATCCTGCCTCGGCGCGGCGCGCCGGGCGGGGACGCCCGTCTCCGGGGCGTCAGCCAGCCGACAGCAAAAAGTCGACACGCTGTCGGCCACAAGACAGACACCCCCTCCGGAATGGCCGATTCTGGCCTGATCCGAGGTGCCGCGGCGAAAGGAAGGCACCAACGCCTCGAAAGCGCGTGACGGCCTTCGCCCCAAACCCCAGGGGCCTCCAGTGCGCGTCCCGTCGTTACGGCATGGTTTTGGAGGTCATCGACCATGAGCCTGATGCTGATGATTCACCCAGACAAATGCACTGGGTGCCGCAACTGTGAATTGGCCTGTTCCATGGCACACGACGGCCACTTCCGGCCGAAATCGTCGCGGGTGCACGTCTACACATGGGAGCGGGAAGGGTTTTCCGTCCCCATGATGTGCCAGCAGTGCAAGGACGCCGCCTGTGTCGCCGTCTGCATGCCCAAGGCCATGACCCGCAACCCGGCGACCGGACAGGTCGAACTGGACGCGGCGAAGTGCATCGGCTGCAAGATGTGCGTGCAGGCGTGCCCCTTCGGCTGCGCCTCGTGGGACTTCCTCGGCTCGCAGATCCTCAAGTGCGACACCTGCGACGGCGATCCCGCCTGCGCGACGATCTGCCCCACCCATGCGCTCGAATGGGTCGAAGACACCGTGTCGGCGCAGGCGCGCAAGCGGGCCTTCGCCTCCAAGCTCAAGAACGCCTTTGCGGAGGTCTGACCATGCACGGCTGGATAGGCAGGATCCTGAGGGTCGACCTGACCTCCGGGAAAATCAGCACCGAGGCGCTCAACCCGAGCCTCGCGCGCGATTACATCGGGGCCCGCGGGCTGGGCACCAGGTACATGTACGACGAGGTCGACCCGAAGGTCGATCCGCTGTCGCCGGAGAACAAGCTGATCTTCGCGCCCGGTCCGATGACGGGCACCTTCGCGCCCTCCATGGGGCGCTATGATGTCGTCACCAAGGGACCGCTGACCGGCACCATCGCGGCGTCCAACTCCGGCGGCGCCTGGGGGCCGGAGCTCAAGTACGCGGGCTATGACATGCTGATCCTGGAAGGCCGCGCGCCCAAGCCGGTCTACCTGTGGATCGACAACGACAAGGTGGTGATCCGCGACGCCGGCCATCTCTGGGGCAAGGACGTCCCCGAGACCACCGAGGCGCTGAACGCCGAGACCTCCAGCGATGCCAAGATCGCCTGCATCGGGCCGGCCGGCGAGCATCTGTCCTTCATCGCCGCGATCATGAACGACATGCAGCGGGCGGCCGGGCGCACCGGCGTCGGCGCGGTCATGGGCTCGAAGAACCTGAAGGCGGTGGCGGTGCGCGGCACCGGCGCCGTGACCGTCGCCGACAAGGCGGCGTTCCTTGCCGCGGTGTCCAAGGCCAGCACCATGATCAAGGAGCACCCGGTCGGCGGCACGGGGCTGCGGCTGTACGGCACCAACGTGCTGGTCAACATTCTGAACTCGATCGGCGGCCTGCCGACCGGCAACTTCCAGGATGGTCATTTCGCGACCGCCGACAAGGTGGGCGGCGAGAGCCTCGCGGCCAACCAGCTACAGCGGCCGAAGGGCTGCTTCGCCTGCATCATCTCCTGCGGGCGCGCCACCAAGGTGACCAACCCGAAGTACAAGGGCGAGGGCGAGGGGCCGGAATACGAGACCGCCTGGGGCTTCGGCCCGGATTGCCGGATCGACGACCTCGACGCGGTCATCAAGGCCAACTACCTGTGCAACGAGTACGGCCTGGACACCATCTCCATGGCCGGCACGGTGGCCTGCGCGATGGAGTTGTTCAACCGCGGCATCATCACGACAAAGGACACCGGAGGCCTGGAGCTGGACTTCGGCAACGCCGAGGCGATGGTCGAGGCGGTCCGCCTGACCGGGCTCGGCGAGGGCTTCGGCACGATGCTGGCGCTCGGCTCGTACCGGCTGGCCAGCCACTTCGGCCATGCCGAGCTGTCGATGACCGTCAAGAAGCAGGAGATGCCCGCCTACGACCCGCGCGCGGTGCAGGGCATCGGCCTCAACTACGCCACCAACAACCGTGGCGGCTGCCACGTCCGCGGCTACACCATCAGCCCCGAGGTGCTGGGCGTGCCGATCAAGGTCGACAAGGACACCATCGACGGCAAGCCGGAGCTGGTGGCGCTGTTCCAGAACCTGACGGCGGCGATCGATTCCAGCGGCTCTTGCCTGTTCACCACCTTCGGCATCGGCGCCCCCGAATACGCCGAGCTGATGACGGCGCTGACCGGCATCCCCTACACCGCCGACAGCTTCATCGAAGCCGGCGAGCGGATCTGGAACCTCGAACGGCTGTGGAACATGAAGGCCGGCCTGACGGCGAAGGACGACACCCTGCCGCCGCGCCTGCTGAACGAGCCGATCCAGACCGGCGCCTCGAAGGGGGCGGTGAGCCGCCTGCCGGAGATGCTGCCGCTGTACTACGCGGCCCGCGGCTGGGACGCCGAGGGCGTGCCGACGAAGGAAAAGCTGGGCGCTCTCGCGCTCGCCTGACCGGGTCGTGAGGCCGCCGCGGGGCACGCTCCGCGGCGGCCACGCCGGTGCCAAGGACGCCGCGCCATGCAGATCTCCTACTTTGCGTTGCTGCGCAACGCGACGAAGAAAAGCCGCGAGGAGTGGACCCGGCCCGCGCCGGCCGTCCGGGATCTGATGCGCGATCTGGTCGCCGAATACGGACCGGACTTCGCCCGCTGGGTGATGAAGGACGGCGAGCTTGCGAGCTTCGCCATCATCCTGGTCGACGGCCGGGACGTGCGCGGTCTGCAGGGCCTCGACACCCCCCTCACGCCTGAATCCGACGTCTTCATCTTTCCCCCGCTGGCCGGGGGGTGAGAAAGAACTGGATCATGCATCCGACAACACTGCCCATCCTCCTGCTGCTCGGCGGCTTCGTCCTGCAACTCCTGCTCGCCCGGGCGCTGACGCCGGTCGGCAAGGGAATCCTCGCGACCGCGGCCACCCTGGCCGCTTTCGCCGCGTCGCTGATGCTGGTTCCTCCCAGCATGGACGGCATCGTGATGCAGGCGAACCTGCTCGCCCCCTGGGACGGCCCGTTCGCCATCGGCCTGCGCGTCGACGGCCTCAGCGTCCTGTTCATGGTCATGGGCACCGGCATCGGCGCCGCCATCCTGCTGTTCTCCGTGCGCTACATGGAGCACGAGGAACAGGGCACGACGCGCTTTTATGCCATCATGCTGGTGTTCATCGCCGGTCTGCTGGTGCTGTCCAGCGCCGCCGACATGCTGGGCGCCTACATGGCGTGGGAGGTCATCGGGCTGTGCTCCTACAGTCTGGTCGGCTTCTGGTACAAGGAAAAGGTGGCGACCGACGGCGCGCGCAAGGTGCTGGTCATCACCCACCTCGCCGGCTACGGGTTCCTGATCGGCATCGTGCTGATCTACTCCCGCGCCGGCAGCTTCGACTGGACCGACCCGGCGGTCGCCACGGCGTTCACGTCCGGCGTCGCCGCGCTGTTCATCGTCGCGGCGATGGCGAAGTCGGTGATGTTCCCGCTGCACACCTGGATTCCCGAGGCGATGAACGCCCCGACCCCGGTGTCGGCGCTGCTGCACTCCGCCTGTTACGTCAAGGCCGGCGTCTACCTGATCGCCCGCATGTACGTGATCGGCGACGGCCAGTGGCACGCGGCGCTGGAGGCGCCGCTGCTGGCCATCGGCTGCGTCACCATCCTGATCGGCGTCATCTTCGCCATGGCGCAGACCGACCTGAAACGCCTGCTGGCCTTCCACACGGTCAGCCAGCTCGGCTACATCGTGGTCGGGCTGGCGCTCGGCTCCGACCTCGGGCTGGCGGCGGGCCTGTTCTATTGCTTCAGCCACGCGCTGTTCAAAGGCACGCTGTTCATGTGCGCCGGCGCCATCCAGCACGCCGCCGGCACCCGCGACCTGCGCCAGCTCGGCGGCCTGGCGGCGCAGATGCCGGGCACGGCGCGCATCTGGATCATCGCCGCGGCGTCCATCGCCGGCGTGCCGCTGACCAACGGCTTCGTCGCCAAGTGGCTGGTGTTCAGCGCGGCGCTGGACAAGGGATTGCTGATCGTGGTGCTGGTCGGCTGGATCGGCAGCGTCCTGACCGCCTTCTCCTTCCTGAAGGCCACGGTCAACGCCTTCTACGGCGTGCCGTCGCGGGCCCTGCTCGGCAAGCGCATCCATGACGCCTCGCCCAGCATGCTGGTGGGCATGGGCTCGATGGCGGCGCTGTGCCTCGTCTTCGGCCTCGCCCCGCAGCTTCTGATGCTGCCGATCGTGGCGCCGGCGGTGCATTCGCTGGGCTTCGGCTGGCAGGTCGAGATGACGTGGCTGGGCATCCTGACGGACCGCAGCACGCTCGCCGTCACCATCGGCGGTGGCGTGGTGCTGGTCTCCGCCCTGCTCGGCATCGCCGTCTATCGCCTCGCCCAGGCGCCAGCCGCCGGCTTGGTGTCGGTCTATTCGGGCGGCGAGCCGCTCCCCGTCGGCGACCGGCCGGGGGCGGTGGACTTCGCCGAGATGGCGGAACACGCCTTCCATCCCGTCTACGCGCTCGATCCCGACCCTCTCTACCGCGCGATCTGGCTCCGCCTGACGCGGACCTCCGGCAACCTTCGGAGTGTGGCGCGCGCCACGCTGGAAGACCACCCGTCGCGTGCCATCGGCCTTGCCGCCGCAGCGGTGGCGGCGGGCGTCTGGCTGGTCTGAGCGCCGCCGCGATCCTCGATGGAGTCGTCCATGAACACGGTTCTCATACCGCTTTTCGCCGGGATCGCGCTGGGCGTCGCCCTGTACGCCAGGGCCATCCCGCAGGGTGGCCGCTCCTGGTGGGGCTTCGCCGCCGCCACGGTCGCCCTCGCCGTCGCCGCGCAGCTTGCCGGCCATTCCTGGCTGGCGACGCTCCTCGCCTCCGCCGCCGAATTCTTGGCCGTCGGCATGGTGTGGAGCAAGGGCACGCCCGAAGCCGCGGCGGCCGCGCGCAAGTACCTGACCGCCGTCGTGCTGGGGACCGTCGCGACCACGACGGCGCTGGCGCTGACCCACTTCGGCGAGGTCCGGCCCGCCGCCCCGTTCGACAAGCTGGCGGCGGCGCTGCTGATGCTCGGCGTCGCGCTGAAGCTGGGTCTGGTCCCCGTCTATTTCTGGCTGCCCGCGGTGGCGCGGGCGTCGTCGGCGATGACCACGGCGCTGATCATCGCGGTGGTCGATGTCGGCAGCTTCTGCGAACTGCTGACCCTGCGCGAAACCGCGCCCTGGATGTTCGAAGCGTACGCCACGGTGTGGATCGCGCTGGCCGTGCTGTCGCTGCTGGGCGCGGCCATGCTCGCCCTGGCGCAGAGCGAGCTGAAGCCGATGCTGGCCTTCTCCTCGATCGACGACATGGGCTACCTTCTGCTCGGCCTTGTGGCCGGCGGGGCGGACGGGCTGGCCGGGGCGTGGTTCGGCATCCTCGGCCATGGCCTCGGCAAGGTCGTGCTGTTCGGCGCGGTCGGCGCCGCGGAGTGGCACCTGGGCCGTCCGGTGACGCTGGACACGCGCGGCCTGTCGTCGGTGCTGCCCGTCGCCGGCGCCGCCTTCATGCTGGGTGCTTTGGGCTTTATCGGGGTACCGCCGACCCTCGGCTTCGTCGGGCACTGGCGCCTTTATCTGGCGGGCGTCGAGCTGGGCGGGCCCGCGCTGGTCGCCGCCCTGTACGCCGCCTCGGCCATGGGTCTGCTCTGCTACATCCGCGCCATCCACCGCACTTGGCTCGGTCCTTTGGGGCTTGGCCCGCTGGACGCGCCGGCCACCGGCCGGTCGCTGCCGGCGATGGCGGCCGTGGTCCTGCTGGTCTTCGCGATCGCCCCGGTGGCCTTCGGCCTCGTTCCCAACCTGCTGCGCCCCAACCCGCTGCATCCGGGCGCGAACGCCCACCCGCTTGTGGCGGCGGTCCTGACTGGGAGTGTGCCATGAACCTCTTCAAGCGCGTCATCGCCATCGCACGCCGCCGGTCGCCCTGGGTCTGCCGCCTGAACGCGGGGTCCTGCAACGGCTGCGACATCGAGATCACTCCGCTGCTCAGCCCGCGCTACGACTGCGAGCAGCTCGGCATCGAACTGCACGGCACGCCCAAGCACGCCGACATCATCCTGATTTCCGGCACGCTGACCGTCCGCTCGCGCAAGGCCGTCCTCGACATCTACGACCAGGTGCCCAGCCCGAAGGCGGTGGTGGCGCTCGGCTCCTGCCCGGCGACCGGCAACGTGTTCGCCGGCAGCCCGGTGGTGCTGAACCAGTCGCTGGACACCGTCGTGCCGGTCGACGTCTGGGTGCCCGGCTGCCCGCCCCGACCGCAGCTCATCCTCGACGGCATCGTGCGTGCCGCCCGGCTGCTCGAAGAGGGCGCCACCAAGAGCCAGTTGCGGAGGGCGTCATGAGCGAGGCGTGGACATACCTGCTGGCCTTCGGCGTGTGGCCGGGCCTGCTCTGCGCGGCGCCGCTCGGCTGGCTGGAGCTGTGGTTCATGCGCAAGCTCGTGGCGCGCCTGCAGGGTCGCCGGGGGCCGCCGTTCTTCCAGCCCTTCTTCGACTTCGCCAAGCTGCTGGGCAAGGAGGCGGTGATCCCGCGGGGCGTCAGCCGCAGCATCTTCCTGGCGCTGCCGGTGGTGTCGCTGGCGGCGGTGACGGCGGCGCTGGCGATCGTGCCGATGCCGGGCAACCCCATCCCCTCGCTGCCGGGCGATGTGGTGCTGCTGCTGTACCTGCTGGAGGTCCCGGTGCTGTGCGAGGTGCTGGCGGGTTACGTCAGCCGGTCGATCTACGGCCAGGTGGCGGCGATGCGCGAGGCGATCCTGTCGCTCGCCTACAACCTGCCGTTCCTGGTCGCCATCATCGCCATGGCGCAGTACGCCGGCAGCTTCCAGATGCGGGTGTTGCAGGAGGCGCCGTACAGCGTCGTGCACGTGGTCGCCGGGCTGACCTTCCTGCTGGCCCTGCCGGCGCGGATGAAGCTCAACCCGTTCTCCATTCCGAACGCCGAGCACGAGATCGTCGCCGACGCGCACATCGAGTACAGCGGACCGCCGCTGGCCCTGTTCAAGCTGTCGCACGCGATCGAGGTCGTCCTGCTGACAGAGCTGTTCGCCGTGGTGTTCGTGCCCACGACGCCGTGGCCGCTGGTGAACGGCGTCATCATCCTGGCGGTCGGCTTCGCGCTGCTCGGTCTGGTCACGCTGGTGGCGACGGCCACGGCGCGGCTGCGGGTCACGCAGGCGTTCCGCTTCTACTGGCTCTGGGGCGGCATCGCGTCGGCCGTCACGATGGCCGCGACGCTTGTCTGGTAAGGGGAATTCCCGCCATGGGCATGTTGAAGACCATTCTGGGCAATCTGCTCCGCCCTCCGCGGACCCGCGCGCCGGCCGACCTGCCGGCGGTGCCCCCGACGTACCGCGGCGCTCTGGCGCACGACGCCACCCGCTGCACCGCCTGCGGCACCTGCGCGTTCGTCTGCGCGCCGAAGGCCATCACCTTCATGCAAGTGCCGGGCCAGTCGGTGTCCTGGCGCTTCTTCATCGGCGGTTGCTCGTTCTGCGGGCTGTGCGAACAGAACTGCCCGACCAGGGCGATCCGCCTGCTGCCGGCGGTGCCGGACGCCATGAACGACGCCACCGGTGATGGGCTGCGGCTGGAAAGCGTCATCCGGCTGCAGCCGTGCACCCGCTGCGGCACCCCGCACATTCCGCTTCCCGAGGCGGCCATGGACGCGAGCTGGGCGGACCCGGACAAGGGTTACTGCCCCGACTGCCGCCGCCGGGCGACCAGCGCGCGCCTGCGCGGCCTCGCGCCCGAACTGGAGGGCACCGGCCATGACCGTTGACCTGATCACGGCCCTGAAGACCATCCGCGGCGTCGAAGCCGTGCGCGAGCATGACGGCGCGCTGTGGGCGGAGGGGGCGCTGCTCGACGTGGAATCCATGGGCGCCGCCATGGCGGCGCTCGGCATCCGCCTCGGCACGATCACCGCCACGCCGCGGGCCGGGGACGGCGAGACGACGGTGATCTACCACTACATCGACGAGCGCAAGGTCATCAATTTCAAGACGCAGACCCGCAACGGGGTGCTGACGTCGCTGGCCCCCATGGTGCGGGCGGCGGCGTGGGCCGAACGGGAGATCAAGGACCTGTTCGCGGTGGACTTCCCCGGCCACCCCAACCTCGTACCGCTGCTGCGCCCCGAAGGCTTCGAGGCGGGAATGTTCCGCGCGGCGATGTGCGCCCGGCCCGTCATGGCGAAATCCCCGGCGTCCCCGCTGGCGCGCAAATAGGAGTTCCGGTCATGCCCTACACCTTTCCCCTCGGCCCCTACCACCCCGCGCTGGAGGAGCCCTTCAAGGTCAACGTCCAGTGCAAGGGCGAGGTCATCGAAACGGCCAACGTCGAGGTCGGCTTCAGCTTCCGCGGCATCGAGCTGATGGCGCAGAAGCGCAACTGGGTCGAGGTCATCACCCTGATCGAGCGCGTCTGCGGCATCTGCTCCAACACCCACGCCATGACCTTCTGCATGGCGGTCGAGACCATCGCCGGAATCGAGGTTCCCAAGCGCGCCGCGCACATCCGCACCATCATCGCCGAGTTGGAGCGCCTGCACTCGCACCTGCTGTGGGCCGGCATCGGCGCCGAGGACATCGGCTTCCACTCCCTGTTCATGGAGGTGTTCAACCTGCGCGAACGGGTGATGGACACGCTGGAGGCGATCACCGGCAACCGCGTGAACTACGGCATGAACGGCATCGGCGGCGTCCACCGCGACATCCCCGACCCCACCGTCCACCTGCCGGTGCTGGACGAGCTGACCAGGGTGCTGACCGAGGTGGTGGTTCCCACCTTCACCCGGAATCCCACGGCGGTGGCCCGCACCCGCGGCGTCGGCATCCTGACCCGCGAGAAAGCGGTCGAGTGGGCGGTGGTCGGCCCGGTGGCGCGCGCGTCGGGCCTCGACATCGACGTGCGCAAGGACCAGCCCTACCTGTCCTACGCCGAACTCGGCTTCCGGAGCGTCGTGCGGCCGGAGGGCGACGTGCTGGCCCGCGTCGTGGTGCGGGCGCTGGAGATGCTGGAAAGCGCCCGGCTGATCCGCGAGGCGCTGCTGTCGCTGCCGCCGGGGCCGCTCAGGGCGGTCGAGGGGCTGCCGAGCGTGCCGCCCGGCGAGGCGACCATGCGGACCGAGGCACCGCGCGGCGAGGCGTTCTACTACGTCGAATCGGACGGCGGAGACACGCCGGCCCGCGTGAAGATCCGCACGCCGTCCTTCGTCAACATCCCGGCCATCGAGCCGATGGTGATCGGGCAGCCGCTGGCGGACCTGTCGATCATCCAGGCCTCGGTCGATCCGTGCATCTCCTGCACCGACCGCTAACCCCCAAGGCAGGACGCGACCATGCACGAGCTGTCGCTGAGTGAGAGCATCGTCCATCTGGTGGCCGAGTGCGCGGCCCGCGAGGGCATCGCGCGCGTGTCGCGCGTGACGGTCGATATCGGGGCGGCGTCGGCCGTCGATGCCGACGCCCTGCTGTTCTGCTTCCCCGTCATCGCGGACGGCACCGTCGCCGCCGGCGCCGAACTGGTGGTCAACCGGATCGCACTCAGGGCCCGGTGCGCCGACTGCCTGACCGACTACGCGCCGGCAACCCCGGTCACCCCCTGTCCCGCCTGCGGCAGCCACGCCCGAACGCTGCTGGAGGGACGGGAGATGCGCGTGACTTCCTTCGAGGGCGAATGACGCGCTCTCCTTCCGGAAAGGGACGAACACCATGATGCCGCTCCAGGACTCTTTTGGCCGGACCGTCAGCTACCTGCGCGTCTCGGTGACCGACCGCTGCGGCTTCCGCTGTGCCTACTGCATGGGGGAGGACGTAAGCTTCCTGCCCAAGGCCGAGGTGCTGACCCTGGAGGAGATCGACCGCCTCGTGTCGGTCTTCGTCGCGCTCGGCACACGCACGGTGCGCCTGACCGGCGGCGAGCCGCTGGTCAGGCCCCGCATCATGGATCTGGTCCGTTCGTTGGGCCGCCACGTCCGCTCCGGCGCTCTCGACGAGCTGACGCTGACCACCAACGGCGCGATGCTGTTCAGGCACGCCCGCGGCTTGGCCGAGGCGGGGGTGCGGCGGATCAACGTCTCGCTCGATACCCTCGACCCGCACAAGTTCCGGGCCATCACCCGCTGGGGAACCTTTGCCAAGGTGGCGGAAGGGATCGAGGTGGCTCGCGACGCCGGGCTGGCGATCAAGATCAACGCGGTGGCGCTGAAGGGCGTCAACGACGACGAGTTCCACCACATGGTGGACTGGTGCGGCCAGCGCGGCTACGACCTGACCTTCATAGAGTTGATGCCGCTGGGTGGCGGCGCGGCGGGCGGGTGGTACCTGCCGCTGTCGGCGGTGCGCGCCGAGTTGGAGATGCGCTGGACGCTCGACGACAGCGAGCACCGTACCGGCGGCCCGGCGCGCTACGCGACGGTGCGGGAAACCGGGCGGCGGATCGGCTTCATCACGCCGCTGACCCACAGCTTCTGCGCGGGTTGCAACCGCGTGCGCCTGACCTGCACCGGTCAGCTTCATCTCTGCCTCGGCCGCGAGGACGCCGCCGACCTGCGCGCGCCGCTGCGCCTTGACCACGACGACGGGCGCCTCATCGAAGCCGTGCGCGCCGCCCTCCAGCGCAAGCCCAGGGGGCACGGTTTCGCCGAAGGGCAGAGCGGCGCCTCGCCGATCCGGCGATCCATGAGCGCGACGGGCGGTTGAGGGCACCCCGAAGGCGCGTTCGCCGCCGGCCGGTCACGGCGGCTCGAACTCCTGGGACAGACGCTCGAGGCTCGGCACGAGGATCGCGTTCTTGCCGACCCTCTGGAGAACGCCGCCACGGACCAGGTCCGCCATGATGGTCGATACGGTCTGCCGCGTCGAGCCGACCTGCATGGCCAAATCCTCGGCATGGGGCGGCGAATCGATGAGCACGCCCCGCGCCGTCTGCCGGCCGTCCTGCTCGGCCATGTCGCACAGCAGCCGGACCAGGCGATGCTTGACGCCATGGAAGGCCAAATCTTCCAACATGCGTATGGACTTCTGCAGGTGGCGCTCCATCACCGGCATCATGGAAAGCCCAAGCGCAGGCTCATCCTGGGCCAATCGCCGGAACGTGGACAGATTCAGCACGATGACTTCGCTGTCCGCCTTGACCTCAAGCATGGTCTGCGAATGGAGAACGATGCAATCGCCGGCAGTCAGGAAGAACAACGTCAATTCCTTCCCGTCGTGCGACGAGAAATTGCGCAGACGCCCACGCCGGACGATGAGAACGGCTTCTTCCGCCGTGCCGATGACGTCGGCCCCACAAAGAAGACTGCCGGCCTTCAGTTTCCGGACCGGCTGTTTCTCCCCGGTCGAGCCGTCGAGCAGCCGCTCCACGACCTCATGGGGCAGCAGATCCGACCTGTGCGGTTCGATGCGGGGCGCGGGATCGGGCGTCCTCCTGTCCGGTCCCGCTTTCGCGTAAGCGGTGGCATCGGCCGAGCCGGACACGCCTCTGCCCGGGGATTGCAGGCGCGCGAACAGGGTGACGCCCCCCGTGGTCTGCACAATGCAGTCGTCCGGGGAGGCGTTGCCACGCAAGCCGCCCCGCTGGACGGAGAACAGCTGATGGAAGTGCGCCGCGCCAACCGCCGACCATGTCAGTCCAAGAAGCTCCATCGCATGGCGGTTCGCCCCGACCAGCCGGTCGCCGTCGAAGGCCATCATCCCCTCGTGCGGGCCGCCGAGAAGGAACGGATTGGTGTGGAGACGCATCTGGGTCTGGCAGCCGAACATCTGTTCGAAGAGACGGCGCTCGATCTGCGCCGCGGCTCGCCGCAGCAGCGGCAACGCGTACTGGTGCGAGGCCATGGATGCGGTGGAGAGATCCAGCACACCGATGAGCGCGCCGGCCGGATCGATGATCGGCACTGCCGAGCAGCTCAGGATACCGTTCGACGCGAGGAAGTGCTGGCCACCGTAAACCGCCGCTTCCGAGCACTCCACCAGGGCTATTCCGATGGCGTTGGTGCCGATGGACGCTTCGCTCCACTGTACGCCGGGACGTAACGCCAGTTCACCGGCTTCCCCAACGAAGGACGCGGTGCCGCAACGCGACAGGACAACGCCATCCGCATCGGTGAGGACGATGAGCCCGCCCGGGCTCTCGATCTCACGGCACAGCACCTCGATCTCGCCCCAAGCCGCTTGGACCAGCGCCTCGTTCCGCTCGAGCGCCTCGCGCACGTCCTGGCCCGACGCCGATTCCACCGTCACCTTCGCCTCGGGATCCAGCCCGTGCTGGGCGCTGCGGTGCCACGAGCGCAGAATGTGTTGCGGAACGCCGGCAGGAGCTTTCCCGTTCACCAGGAAGCTGTGCAGTGCGGCTGTCATCTTCTGCGAATTGCGCGAGGCGACGATTCCGGCCTTCGCTCGCGGTTCGCTCCGCGTCGCCGCATTCTCAGCGTAGACCACGCACCGGCGTCCACCGACGCCGGGGTCTTCCTGCGCGCCGTCTTCTGACAGTTCCATCGGAAGCGGCCCCTTGCGATCCAGTGGCATGACCAGTGCGCGCAATCATTTCTTCGGCCTGGCCTTGAAGGCGCCCTTCAGTCCTGATCGTTGGAGATCGCCAACCGCCGAAGGAAGTTTCGGCCAGGAACAGCGGGGAAGGCAAGTGACATGATAACGCAGGACCCTGCCGGCGTCCTCGGCCACGGTTGCCTGCGCGGGCATCGTCAGAGGATCGAGATGAAGGCAGTCTCGATGGCTTTGGCGCACAAATCGGCGTGATGGCGGAGTCCACCGGCGGCCGGCGGTGATCAGGCGCCCTTGCGGGAGACCGGCATGCCCACGCTGGTCATGATGTTCATGGCCTGAGGTGATGTGGTGGACGGCCCTTTTCCCAAATGCCGGTGAAAAGCGTTTGCCGTCGAAGACACCACCTCAGGGAGGCCGCGATGGGCGTGACGACAATCGGTCTGGATCTGGCGAAGAATGTTTTCCAGGTTCTTGTGGGGATAGAGGCGTGTGGAACGGCGCATCACTGGGCGCGGGAAATCGCGGGACTGGGCCACACGGTGAAGCTGATGCCGCCCGCCTACGTCAAGCCCTATGTGAAACGGGCCGGCGAGGAGATCGACCGGCTGGAGACGCGCATTCTGGAGTGGCGCCGTGCCAGCGACGTGAGCCGCCGTTTGGCGACGATCCCCGGCATCGGGCCGATCACCGCGAGCGCGGCCGCCGCGGCGGTGCCGGATGGGACGTTGTTCCGTTCCGGCCGACAGTTCGCCGCGTGGCTCGGCCTGACGCCGAAAGCTCACAGCAGTGGCGGGAAGGAGCGGCAGACGGGGATCGGCAAGCAAGGCGATGGCTATCTCCGCCGCCTGCTGGTCGTCGGCGCCACGGCGGTCATGCGGCCGGCGCGCCAGGACAACGCGGCTCGATGCTGGGCGGCGAAGCTGCTGGAGCGCAAGCCTGCCAAACTCGCCGCCGTCGCCCTGGCCAACAAGACCGCGCGCATCGCCTGGGCGGTGCTGACGCGCGGCGGAACCTATGCGGCGCCGACCGCCGTGTAGTCGAGGTTCGGCTCGGCAGCGGACACCAGCCGCCATGCCAGTTGCCGGGGCGAGATCAAGGCAGGAAATGGGCCGGCGGCCGGGGCTGACGTGGTTTCCGTATGCCTGGGGCGCCACTTGTGCGGCGTGAACTTGGCCAGGGTGGTCCGCCACTGGTTCAGCCAGCGGCGGACCTGCTTGGCTGATCCGGCAAAGCCACGGTCTTTGAACTCCCGCCACAGTGCCGCGGCATTCTCGTTTCCCTCGGCAAGGCGGGCTTCGAGATGCTCACGATACGGGGCGAGGATGCCCCCGCTCAGGAAACTGCTGTGCGTGGGCGTAGCCGCGCACGGTACCGCGGGCGAGCCCCCGTGCCCGACTGATCGTGAGCAGCGTCGCGCCCGCCGCGAAACGCCGCCGAACCTCCTCATACAAGACATGGCGCCGGGCACGGCTGTCCGCCGTCGCAGCGGCTTCGGCCCGACTGCGCGGATAGGCCGCAACGCGCCGTGCCGCGGTTCCGCCCGAAACCGGCGGCAGGCGGCGCAAACGGCCATGAACGCCGGCCAGCCAGCGTTCAACCATCTGGCGCAGGTTCTGGAGCAGGTGCCACCGATCGGCCACCTGAACCGCGCCGGGAGCGCCCCGGGCACTGCCGCGGGCATACTCGGTGGAACGGTCGCGGGCGATCATCGTGACCGTGTCACGGTCCTTGAGCCAATCCGTCAGCGTCTGGGCGGTGCGGTCGGGCAGCAGATCGACCACGGAGCTATGCGGGAAATTGGGTGACGGCCTGGTCAGGCGGCGTCCTGTGATGCGGCGTCGGTGACCTCGACGCCATCGCGGAAGGTGACGCCGCGGATCACCTTGGGCAACAGATTTTCGCCGTTCAGCCGGCGCCAAGTCTTGGCGGCGGCGGTGATCAGCTTGAAGACCATCAGCTTGGCGGTGTCCCGCGACAGCGCCCCCTTGGTTCGCACCGTGCGGTGCCGGACGGTGGCGAACACGCTTTCAATGGGATTGGTGGTCCGCACGTGCTCCCAGTGCTCGGCGGGGAAATCGTAGAAGGCGAGCAGCGCGTCACGGTCCTTGGTCAGGCAGTCCACGGCCTTGCCGTACTTGGCCGCGTACTTCTTCTCGAAGGTGGTCAGCGCCGCCGCGGCCGTGGCGCGGTCGGCCGCCGGCTCCAGGCGCGCCTGCAGGGAGACGCCGTCGGCCCAGACGTACACGTAGCGCCGCGCCGACAGGTCACGCCGCTGCCAGCGCGCGTCGTCGGCCGCCCACTCCTCCTTCAGCCGGCCGATCACCGAAGGCGACAGGTTCGGGGCATCCTTGCCCAGCAGCGCAGCGAGCGCCTCCTGGAAGTCGCCGGTGGAGACGCTGCGCAGGGAGAGGATCGGCAGCAGGGCGCCCAGGCTGCGGGTCCGGCGCGCCCAGCGCGGCAGCAGCGTCGAGGTGAAGCGGATGCGCTCGTTCCCCTGATCCGCGCCACGGTCGCGCACCTTGGCACGGCGCACCTCGCCCGGCCCGATGCCGGTCTGGATGGCGCGCTCCGGGCCGCGGACCACGCGCTCGCGGCCGTCGGCCAGCTTGACGTCCTTCATGGCGATCAGGAAGGCGTCCACCTCCGCCTCGATCGCCTGCTCCAGCAGCCGGCGCGCTCCGGCCCGCAGCACGGCGGTCAGCGGGGCGTCGATCTCCTCCGGCTGACGCAGCGGGACAACCTTGCTATCCTCGCTCATGGCGTATCGCTCCCTTGTGGAGGTTCTGGCGGGCGCGTCACCCGCCTCGATACGCCGCCCTCTTCAGGCCGTCATCACCCAGTTTCCCGCATAGCTCCGGGATCGTGATCAAACACATCATTCCCGCAGAGCCTGTTGGATTGCGACCACGCCAGCGAACGGGCGAAAACATACGGCGCAACCGTCTCAAACCTGGGGCAGCGTGTTGCCCCGAGGCGAAGACGGCAAGGGATCGCCCTTGCGCCGTCGGTGATCAGGCGACGCGGACGGAGTTCGGGCGTCCGGGGTCAACGATCCGGTTGAGGACCACGACGCCGATGGCGACCTCCGTCGCTTGCTCCTGGTCGGTATGGAAGCGCCGCGCCGGTCCGGGATCTCGGTCGACGACATCCGACCCATCCGTGCAACACGGTGTGTGGCAACAGTACCACTTGGGCGTGCGATCGTCCTTGACACTGATACAATGCAGCATTGTGCCCGGTCTTTGCACACGTTGCCAATCTGGCTATTGTAGCCATCCTGCTGGAATTCTTGAGCTGATGGCCACCATCTCCGAAGCGTTCAACGCCGCTCTCGAACTTCATGCCGCCGGCCGGTTGGACGAGGCGGGCGTGCTCTATGGCCGAATTCTCGATGTCGCCCCCGACCACACCCAGACGCTGTACCTCGCCGGCACGCTGATGTGCCAGCAGAGCCGGTTCGACGAGGCGCGTCCGCTGCTGGAGCGTGCGGTGGCGTTCGCCCCCGATCTGGCCGCCGCGCACCTCAACCTCGCGCGGCTCCATGCCCGTGCCGAGGATTGGGGTGCTGCCGCGCGCGGCAGCCGCCGATGCCTGGCGCTCGACCCTGGTGAAGCGCAGGCATGGGAACTCCTCGGCATGGCCGAGCGGCAGGCAGGACGGCCGGAGGAGGCTGTTGCCGCCTTTGAGCGTGCCCACCGCATCGCGCCGCAGGACACCGGGATCGGTGAGAAGCTCGGCCTTCTCCTGTGCGAGCGCGGTCAACGCCATTTGGAGGGGCAACGGAACGCGGCGGCCGTGGCCGATCTTGCCCGCGCCGCACGGCTGCTGCCGTTCGACGACGCCATGGGTTTCTCGTTGGGCGCCGGATTGGGCGAGCTGGGCCGGAGCGCCGAAGCGGCCGCGGTCTACGAACGGGTGTTGGCCTGGAGCCCGGCCGAACCGCGGGTGTTGCACAATCTCGGTGTGGCGCTCACACGCATCGGCCGGGTCAATGACAGCGCGCGGACGCTGCGGCGCGCTATCGCCGTCGATCCGGACTGTTCCGATCCCCACGAGGCTCTGGCCGCGCTCTTCGACCGGCGCGACCCGGCCCAGGCGATCGTCTGGTCCACGCGCGCGCTGGAATTGAAGCTGAAACAGTCCGGCGGCCCGCCGTCCGAGCCGGTGCCCGCGGCCGGCGGCGACGTTCCGCAAGAGCAGCGGACGCGCGACGTCGTCAGCTTCAGCCTGTGGGGGGCGCTGGAGGTCTACTGCGCCGGCGCCATCGCGAACGCGCGGCTCATGCCCGCGATGCTGCCCGGCTGGACCTGCCGCTTTTACCACGACGGCACGGTCCCCCCGCACATCCTCGCCGAACTCGCATCCCTCGGGGCCGAGCTTGTGGCGATGCCGCCGGGAAGCGCCGCGCGTCAGGGCATGTTCTGGCGCTTCCTGCCGGCCGACGATCCGACCGTCCGGCGTTTCCTGTGCCGCGACTGCGATTCCAGGCCGACCGCGCGCGAAATCGCCGCCGTGGAGGAGTGGATCGCTTCCGGCCTGCCGTTCCACGTCATGCGCGACCATGTCATGCACATGGAGCCGGTGATGGGCGGCATGTGGGGCGGGACTGCGGGGCTGCTGCCGCCGATGGGGCCGGTCATCGGCCATTTTGTGGCCAGCCGCACAGGCCACTGGAACGACCAGCATTTCCTGGCCGAATGGCTGTGGCCGCGCATCGCACGGGCGGCATTGGTGCACGACGGGGTGCATGAGGGGCAGGGACGGCCGTTCCCCACCCCGCCGGGAAGGCCGGCCTTCGACCATGTGGACGGCCACGTGGGCGCAAAACTGCTCAATCTGGTTCGCCTGCCGCCAATGCGCGGACCGGACGGTGCGGAGGATCGCGCGGAAGGGGATGGGCGGCATGGCCGTCTTGCCCATCCGGCGGGGGATCCGCACGTCGGGCGCTCCCTTTCGGCGCTGGGCGAGTGGCTGGAGATCGAGACGGCCTTCTGCGCGGGCTTTCTCTCGGCGGGCGACGTGGCGCTGGACACCGATGCCGGAATCGGCGCGCATGCGCTGGCCTTCAGCCGCGCCGTCGGGACCGGCGGCCGGGTGCTGGCCTTCGAGGAATCGCCCGGCCTGTTCGATTGCCTTGCCCGCACCCTCGCGACGAACGGCCTCGACAATGCCGTCGCCCGTCAGGGCTCCGCCATGACGTGGGATCCGCCGTCGGAGGCGGTGGACATCGACCGTCTCCGCCTTGTCCGGACCACCATCCGCCGAACCACGATCGTCCGGGCCGGCGATCCGCTGGACGGCCCGCTCGCCCGCGCCATCGCCGAGCGCCGTCCCGTCCTGCATCTGCGGATCGAGGACGACGCGGGCGCGGCCGGTGCCTTCATTCGCCTGCGGGATCTGGGCTACCGGCTGTGGTGGCACATCGCGCCGGTCTTCAATCCGGGCAACCGGCTTGGAACCGTCGCCAACCCCTTCCCCGGGCTGGTGACCGTCAACGCGCTGGGGCTGCCGCCGGGCCGTGAGCCCCCGCCGCTCCGCTCTCTGGTCGAGATCCGCGAGCCGGACGCCGGCTGGATGGATGCCGCCTGGCGGCTGACCTGCGACGGGCGCTGACCATGGCGGCCATCGGCGAGGTGCTGCTGATCGCGCTCGACCACCTGGAAGCCGGCCGGTTTGATAAAGCGCAGGCGCTTTGCGGGCGCATCCTGAAGGTCGATCCGGCGCAGGCCGACGCCTGGCACATCGCGGGCATCGCCGCCGTCAGGAAGGGCCGGGTGGCGGAGGCGCGCCGGCACTTCGCCATGGCGGTCACCCACGCGCCGGCGCGCATGGACTTTCGCCTCAATCACGTTCTGGCGCTGGCCGCGCTGTCGTTCCCGAAGGCTCCGGCGCTCCGGCATGCTCTGGCGCTGGAGCCGGCGCACGCCGACGCCTGGCTGATGCTGGCCGAGGCCACGGCGCGGGAAGACGGACCGGGCGCCGCGGCTGGCTCCTGGCGGGCGTTGGCGGCGTTGCAGCCGGACTCCGCCCTCGCGCGCTACAACCTGGGGGTGGCGCTTCAGCAGTCCGGGCAACTCGCTGAGGCCGTCACCGCCTACGCGGAGGCGGCGCGGATCGAGCCCACGCTGGCCGAAGCCCACTTCAACCGCGCCAACGCGTTGCGCGACCTCGGCCAAGCCGACGCCGCCGCACGCGCCTATCGGGCCTCCCTGGCCGTCGATCCCGCGGGACGAGGAGCCGCGCGCAACCTCGGCATCCTGCGGCTGCCCACGGATCCGGCCGCCGCCGTCGCCGCCTTCCGGATCGCCGCGGCCGTGGACCCCGGCAGCGTGGACCCCCACAACGTAGACGACGGCCTCAACCTCGCCGCCGCCCTGATCGCCGCCGCACGGCCGGCCGAGGCGCTGCCGGTTCTGGACCGCGTGCTCGCCCGCCGGCCGGACGCGGCGGACGCCCACAACCACCGGGCGCTCGCGTTGTGCGCGCTTGGGCGGAAGGCGGACGAGGCCGCCGCCCTGGTCCGCGCCCTGGCCACGGCCCCCGCCTTTCCCGAGGCCTGGACCAACCGCGCCCAGGAGCGGCGCGACAGGGGCCGTTTCGGCGAGGCGACGGCCGCCGCCCGCCGGGCGCTGCGGATCCGTCCGGCCTATCCGGCGGCCTTCGGTGTCCTGGCCCGGATCCGCCACGGCGCGGGCCGCCCGGAGGAGGCCGTCGCCATCCTGCGCCGCGCCATGGCGGTGGATCCGCAGCTTCCCCGCGGCCTGCACAGCGATTACCTGTTCGTGCGGCAGAGCGATCCGGGCGCCGATCCGGGCAGCCTGCTGATCGAACACCGGCGCTGGGCGCTGCTGCACGCCCCGCCGCCCGGCCATGGCGCCTCCCCGCCCGCCCTTCCGGCGGGCAGGGCCGCCGGCCGGATTCTCCGTATCGGCTATCTCTCGGCCGACCTGTGTACGCATTCGGTGGCGAACTTCTTCGAACCGCTGCTGGCGGCGCACGATCGCCGGACGGTTCACACCGTGTGCTACGCCGCGCTCCGGCATCCCGACGCCACGACGGCCCGGCTCCAGTCATTGGCGGGAGATTGGCGGAACGTCGCGGGGCTGGGCGATGCCGCGCTCGCCGCGCTTATCCGGGCCGACGGGATCGACGTGCTGATCGATCTGGGCGGCCACACCGGCGACAGCCGGCTGGCCGTGTTGGCGCTGGCGCCGGCCCCGGTCCGGCTTACGACCCTGGGGTATCCCGGGACCACCGGCCTGCCCATCGAAGGGCGCCTCACGGACCCCATCATTGAACCCCCGGGAGCGGAGTCCTGGAGTTCGGAGCCCTTGATCCGCCTGCCCCATGGCTTCCTCTGCTACCACCCGCCGGACGACGCGCCGGAACCGCACAGGGATCGGTCCGCGGACGGCGAGGGCATCGTCTTCGGCTCCTTCAACGCGCTCGGCAAGCTGACGCCCGCGGTGGTGGCGGCATGGACGGGCATCCTTTCCGACGTTCCGGGGGCGCGGTTGCTCCTGAAAAGCCAGGCGCTCGGTGACGAGGCGGTGGCCGCCGAACTGCGGGCGCGCTTCGCCGCCCGGGGGATCGCGTCCGACCGGCTGGAGTTTGTCGCCTGGACCGCAAACCGGGCGGAGCATCTGGCGCTGTACCGGCGCGTGGACGTCGGCCTTGACCCCTTCCCGTACAACGGAACGACGACGACCTGCGAAGCCATGTGGATGGGGGTGCCGGTGGTGACGTTGGCCGGTGACCGGCATGCCGCGCGGGTCGGCGCGGCGTTGCTGACCCGGGTCGGCCTGCCTGACCTGACCGCCCGAGACGTTGCCGCTTACCACAGGATCGCCGTGACCCTCGCCGCCGACACCGGGCGGCGGACTGAGCTTCGCGCCGGTCTTAGGGAGCGGATGCGCCGCAGCCCGCTGGGTGACGCGGCGGCATTGGCGGCCGCAGTGGAGGCGGCATGCCGAGCGCTTGTTTCCTGAGCCCGTTGCCGGAAGGATCACGTAGTCCTCGTTTCCCGGACGGTATGGGGTCAGCAGGGAGATTGGCTGCGGCAGGAATGCCGGAATAGGAGGGCGGCCCCCGCTGAAGTCGAGAACCCGATGCCGTACAAGGCGAACGAGAGCCGTCGTCACAAGATCCCGAAGCCCCGCTGCCGGGTCGAGAACTGGTCGGCTTACGATGCGGCGCTGCGTCGGCGCGGTGACCTGACGCTCTGGGTGACGCCCAAGGCGATCGTCGCCCGGACGCCGCCCACAGCCCTGCGGCGGACGTGATCATCCCGCCGCGCACCAGCGCGGTGCCGAGCGACACGGCCGGCAGCACCTCCAGTCAACGCGACCGCCACATCCAGCTCATCACCGAGCATGGTCGGCTCGGCTGGCAGCGGGCCGTCCAGTACGGCGACCGGTCCCTGGGCGAGGTGGCAATGATGCGCTACAAGCAACTGATCGGACGCAGCCTCCGCGCCCGGACTCCGCCAACGCAGAAGGTCGGTGCTGCCGTCGCCGGCAAGGTCATGAACATCATGACCAGCGTGGGCATGCCCGTCTCCCGCAAGGGCGCCTGATCACCGCCGGCCGCCGGTGGACTCCGCGATCACGCCGATTTGTGCGCCAAAGTCCCGGCGGACTTTTTTGCCGACGCCCCTGTCGGCTGCGGGCATACTCGTTCGTCCTGAGGCAAGACGAGGGACGCCCGCATGCTCTACGCCATCCTCTGCTACGATTCCGAAGACGTCGTCGGCTCCTGGACCAAGGAGGAGGACGCCGCCGTCATGGCCAGGCTGGCCGTGGTGGAAAACAAGCTGATCCGCGAGGGCCGGCTCGGCCCCGTCGCCCGCCTGCTGCCGACCACGGCGGCCACCACCGTCCGCAAGGGCAACGAGCCGCTGGTGCTCGACGGCCCCTTCGCCGAGACGAAGGAGCAGTTGCTCGGCTTCTTCATCGTCGAATGCGCGGACCTGGACGAGGCGATCGCCACCGCCAAGGATCTGGCCCGCGCCAGCGGTTCGGCCGGTTCCTATGAGATCCGTCCGCTGGCCGTGTTCAAGCCTGGGAGTGCCGCGTCATGACCGACATCGCCTGGATCGAGGCGGCGCTGACCGCCGCGCGTCCCCAGGCAATGGGCGCGCTTCTGCGCTATTTCCGCGACCTCGACACCGCCGAGGAGGCCTTCCAGGAGGCCTGCCTGCGCGCGCTGGGCCACTGGCCGCGCAACGGCCCGCCGCGCGACCCGGCGGCGTGGCTGATCTTCGTCGGCCGCAACGCCGCGCTCGACGCCGTGCGCCGCCGCAGCCGGCAGGAATCGCTGCCGGACGAGGACGCCCTGTCCGACCTCGACGACGCCGAGGCGGCACTGGCCGAACGCCTGGACGGCGAGCATTACCGCGACGACGTTCTGTGCCTGCTGTTCATCTGCTGCCATCCCGACCTGCCGGCCACACAGCAGGTGGCGCTGGCGCTGCGCATCGTCTGCGGCCTGTCGGTGAAGCAGATCGCCCGCGCCTTCCTGGTGGGCGACAGCGCCATGGAACAGCGCATCACCCGCGCCAAGGCCCGCGTCACCGCCGCCGCCGTGCCGTTCGAGACGCCGGGCGCCGTGGAGCGGGCGGAGCGGCTGGCCGCCGTCGCCACGATGATCTACCTGATCTTCAACGAGGGCTATTCGGCCGGTCCCGAGACGGACGGCGCCCGCGCCCCGCTGTGCGACGAGGCGATCCGGCTGGCCCGGCTGCTGCTGCGGCTGTTCCCGGCCGAGCCGGAAATCATGGGGCTGACCGCGCTCATGCTCCTCCAGCACGCGCGCACGCCGGCGCGCTTCGATGCCGACGGGGCCGCCGTGCTGTTGGAGGATCAGGACCGCAGCCTGTGGGACCGGCGCATGATCGCCGAAGGGCTGGCGCTGATCGACAAGGCCATGCGCCACCGGCGGCGCGGCCCCTACCAGATCCAGGCCGCCGTCGCCGCGCTGCACGCCCGCGCCGTCCGCGCGCGGGACACCGACTGGGCGCAGATCGACCGCCTTTACGCCGCGCTGGAGACGCTGCAGCCGTCGCCCGTGGTGACGCTCAACCGGGCGGTCGCCGTCGCCAAGGTGCGTGGGCCGGCGGCGGCGCTGGACATGATCGAGCCGCTGGCGCCGCGGCTGTCCGGCTATTTCTACTTCCACGGGGCGAAGGGGGCGTTCCTGCTGCAGCTCGGCCGCGCCGACGAGGCCCGCGTCGCCTTCGATCGCGCCATCGCGCTGGCCAACACGGCGGCCGAGGCCGCGCACATCCGTCAGCACCTCGACCGGCTGATGGCGGACGCGCGCTCGAAGGGGTAACGCCGGCGTCCCATTCCGGCAGCGCCAACCCCGAATGCGCGGTAGACCGCCGGAGGGGGCGCGACTCTAATCGAACACCCCTGTTGGGCAGCGGACGGGAGTAGAGAGGGCACATGCACGGCTGGAAAGACGCGTTCCAGATGATGTTCGCACGAAAAGAGCTGCAGGGCATGTGGAGCCGCCTGCACAGCCTGAGCACGCGCGGACTCGGGTACGGCAACTGGAACCCCACGGCGAACGGCGAATTCCGGCTGCTCACGGTGTGCGCCAAGCACTGCGCCGCGGCCGGCATGGACTTCGTCTTCCTCGACGTCGGCGCCAACGAGGGGGAGTTCGCCCAGCACGTCCGGCGCCTGAACCCGAACGCCCGCATCCACTGCTTCGAACCCAACCCGCACACCTGCGCCCGGCTTGCCTCCCGCTTCGAGGGCGACGCGCGCGCCCGGGTGCACAACATCGGCCTGGGCGACAGGCAGGGGCGCATGGTCCTCTATGAACCCGCCCCGAAGCAGGGGAGCACCGTCGCCTCCTTCTACCCCGACGTCTTCCGCAACAGCGGCGACCTCGCCCAGCACGCGGTGGCGGTCGAAACCCTGGACGACTTCGTGTCGGCCCATGGCATCGACACGATCACCTACCTGAAGCTCGACGTGGAGGGCTTCGAGGGCGCCGTGCTCCAGGGCGCCAGAAACACCATCGACCGGGGCGTGATCGACCTGATCCACCTGGAGATGAACCACCACAACTGCATCGCCGGGCTGAACATCTACAAGCTGTCCGGCATGCTGGGCGGCTATTCGATCTACAAGATCCTGCCGAACGGCCTCTATCCCATGGTGTCGCCGCAAAGCCCCTACCACGAGCGGATCGAATCCTACCGGCTGATCAATCTGGCCTGCATCCGCAACGCCTCCCCCCTGCACGCGGCCCTGGTCAAGGCGCACTGAGGGGACGTGGAGCGCTGAAAAAATTTTCGCGGGCGGTGTCGGATCGCGTTCCGCCCCTTCGTCCTGGGGGCACCACACCACAGGGAGAGAACGCATGTCCTGCGCCGCCGAAGCCGCCCCGACCGGGAACCGCGAGCTGGTCCTGACCCGCCTCATCGACGCCCCGCGCGAGACGCTGTTCCGGGCGTGGACCGACCCGGAATTGCTCAAGCGGTGGTTCGCGCCGCTGCCCTATACGACGACGCAAGCCGAACTGGACGTGCGGCCGGGCGGGACCAGCCGGATCACCATGCGCTCCCCCGACGGGCAGGACCTGCCGCACAGCGGCGTCTACCTGGAGGTGGTGGAGAACGAGAAGCTGGTCTTCACCGACGCCTACACCTCGGCCTGGGAACCGGCGGGCAAGCCCTTCATGACGGCCATCCTGACCTTCGAGGACGAGGGCGGCCGGACGCGCTACACCGCCCGCGTCCTGCACTGGACGGTGGAGGATCGCGAAGCGCACGAGAAGATGGGCTTCCACGAGGGCTGGGGGCAGTGCACCGACCAGCTCGCGGCACTCGTCAAGACCCTCCCATAGCCTTGGCGTGGTGGCGGAGGTGGTCGTCGATGAAGCTGGCGATGAAGAAGTAGCTGTGGTCGTAGCCCGGCTGCATGCGCAGTTCCAGCGGATGACCCACCGCCGCCGCCGCCCGCCGCAGCGCCTCGGGCCTGAGCTGCTGTTCGAGGAAGCCGTCGCGGTCGCCCTGGTCCACCAGGATCGGCAGGCGCTCGCGCGCACCGGCGATGAGGGCGCAGGCGTCCCAGTCCCGCCAGCGCTCCCGGTCGGGGCCGAGGAAGCGGCCGAACGCCTTCTCGCCCCACGGCACCGCCATCGGGTTGACGATGGGCGCGAAGGCGGAGACGGAGCGGTAGCGGCCGGGGTTGCGCAGCGCGCAGACCAGGGCGCCGTGCCCGCCCATGGAATGCCCGGCCACGCCGCGCCGGTCGGTGACCGGGAACGCCGTCTCCACCAGGGCCGGCAGTTCGTGCACCACGTAGTCGTGCATGCGGTAGTGCCGCGCCCACGGCTCCTCGGTCGCGTTCACGTAGAATCCGGCGCCCAGGCCGAAGTCCCACGCCCCCTCCGGGTCGCCGGGCACGCCCTCGCCGCGCGGGCTGGTGTCGGGCGCGACGATGGCGATGCCCAGTTCGGCGGCCGTGCGCATGGCGCCGGCCTTCTGCATGAAGTTCTCGTCCGTGCAGGTCAGGCCGGAGAGCCAGTAGAGCACCGGCACCCGCCCTCCGCCCTCCGCCTGCGGCGGCAGGAAGACGGCGAAGGTCATGGCGCAGTTCACCGCGGCGGACGGGTGGCGGTAACGCCGGTGCCAGCCGCCGAAGCACTTGTTTTCGGAAACGAGGGTGATCGCCTCGGCCATCGTCGCTCTCCCTACTGGTTGTAGAGGATGACGGAGCGGATGCTCTTGCCCTCGTGCATCAGGTCGAAGGCATGGTTGATGTCGTCGAGGCCCATGGTGTGGGTGATGAAGGTGTCCAGCTCGAACTCGCCGCGCATGTAGCGCTCCACGTACTCCGGCAGTTCCGTGCGCCCGCGCACACCGCCGAAGGCGGAGCCGCGCCAGACGCGGCCGGTCACCAGTTGGAAGGGCCGCGTGCTGATCTCCTCGCCGGCGCCCGCGACGCCGATGATGACGGACTCGCCCCAGCCCTTGTGGCAGCACTCCAGCGCCGCGCGCATCACCTGCACGTTGCCGATGCATTCGAAGGAGTAATCGACGCCGCCGTCCGTCAGCTCGACCAGCACGTCCTGGATCGGGCGGTCGTAGTCCTTGGGGTTGATCACGTCGGTGGCGCCGAGCTGTTTGGCGATCTCGAACTTCGCCGGGTTGACGTCGATGCCGATGATGCGCGACGCCTTGGCCATGACGGCGCCGATGATGGCCGACAGGCCGATGCCGCCCAGGCCGAAGACGGCCACCGTCGAGCCCGGCTCCACCTTCGCCGTGTTCATCACGGCCCCCATGCCGGTGGTGACGCCGCAGCCCAGCAGGCAGACCTTTTCCAGCGGAGCCGCCTTGTTGATCTTCGCCACCGCGATCTCCGGCAGCACCGTGTATTCGGAGAAGGTGGAGGTGCCCATGTAGTGGAAGATCGGCTGGCCCTTGCAGGTGAAGCGCGTGGTGCCGTCGGGCATCAGGCCCTTGCCCTGGGTGGCGCGGATGGCCTGGCACAGGTTGGTCTTGCCGGACCGGCAGAACTTGCACGTGCCGCATTCCGGCGTGTAGAGCGGGATGACATGGTCGCCCACCTGCACCGAGGTGACGCCTGGCCCCACCTCCTCCACCACCCCGGCCCCCTCGTGGCCGAGGATGCTGGGGAAGACGCCTTCGGAGTCCTTGCCCGACAGGGTGTAGGCGTCGGTGTGGCAGACGCCGGTGGCGACGATGCGCACCAGCACCTCGCCCGCCTTCGGGGGGGCCACCTGGACCTCTTCGATCTCCAGCGGCCGCTTCGCTTCCCAGGCCACCGCCGCGCGCGACGTGATCATCCCTCTCTCTCCTGTTGTTTCCGTCGTTGGGGGTCGTGTTCTTGACAGGCCGCCGAGCTTAACACCAGACGGACGGCAACAATCCCGGAAAGAAGGCGAGGATCCCCGCCGATTTGGCCTACGCGGTCAGGGGAGAGGGCGGCCGGCATCGGGAAATGTTACCCAATGTTACGGGATGATACGCTTTGGGCACCGGTGTAACATTCGGCCATTCCCTTCGTTTTCCGCCGCTCCCCGTTCCAGACCACCGCCACCATCGTGCGGGAAAATAGGAAAATTGTCAATTTTGGTCGGTCCGCAGGCCATGGCCGTGGACGGGGGCCGCGCCCGTCGGGAGAGCATGGGACACGGATGCACACGGATTCCGGCGGGGCCGGCGCACGGATACCCATGGCTGGTATGAAATTCATGCGCATCCGCGCTCCTCATCCGTGTGCATCCGTGTCAAAACCCGTTCATGCGACGCGCCGATCTTGTCCGGCTTCCTGAATTTCCCTAATGCTCTGCGCCGTTGCACCGGGTGGCCGACGGCGGATGATTCCGAAGATCCTGCATCAGCTCTGGAAGGACGCGGACGTCCCCCCGCGCTTCGCGCATTTCCGGGAGACGTGGCGCCGGCTGCATCCGGGCTGGGAACACCGGCTGTGGACGGACGCCGACCTGCACGCCTTCGTCGCCCGCGCGTTCCCCGACTTCCTGCCGGTCTACGAGGCGTACGAGGAGCCGATCCGCCGCGCCGACGCGGCGCGCTACCTGATCCTGAAGCGGTACGGCGGGCTCTACGCCGACCTCGACTTCGAATGCCTGAAGCCGGTCGATCCGCTGCTCGCCGGGCATTCGCTGGTCATCGGGCTGGAGCCGGACTCGCATCTGGCGCTGGACAAGGCGGTGGAACGGGGCGTCACCCGCATTCTCTGCCCGTCGCTGATCGCCTCCGTCCCCGGCCACGCGTTCTGGGACCACGTGATCGGCGCGTTGCGGCGCAACCGGAACGCGGCGGACGTGCTGGACGCCACCGGGCCGTTCCTGCTGACCCGCGCGCTGGACGGTTTCGCCGATGCGGACTCGGTCACGCTGCTGCCGCCACGCCTCGTGTACCCGGCGGACAAGGCGGATTGCTGGAACGGGCGCCTGTTCGACATCCGGTATTGGGAACGCATCACCCGCGACGCCTACGCCGTGCATCACTGGGACGGCACGTGGTTCCGGCAGGGAGCGCACGGCGACGGCCGGCCGGCGCAACTGCGGGTCACCGTGACCGGGGGCGCCGCCGCCCCGCCGCCGCCACCGCCGCCAGGCGCCCCGGCGCCGCTGGTGTCCTGCCTGATGGCGACGCGCGACCGGCCGGCGCAGGCGTTGCTGGCCATCGACGGGTTCCGCCGGCAGACCTACGCGAACCGCGAGTTGGTCATCGTCGACGACGGCGCCGATGATGATGATGGCGGCGGCGGCCGGCTGGCCCGCGCGGTGGCCGCCCTGGGCGATCCGCGCATCCGGCTGGTGCGCCCGCAGGACCCCGCCACCACCCTGGGTCGCGCGCGCAACCGCGCCGTCGATCTGGCCGCCGGGACCCACGTCTGCCAGTGGGACGACGACGACCTCTACGACCCGCTGCGGCTGGAGATGCAGATGGCGGCCCTGCTGGGCAGCGGGGCGCGCGCCTGCCTGCTCAGCCGCTGGCTGATCTGGTGGCCGGACGCGCGACGGCTGGCGGTGTCCCGCCCGCGCCCGTGGGAGGGATCGCTGCTGTGCGAGAAGGCGGTGTTGCCGCGCTACCCAGAGCTGGCGCGCGGCGAGGACACGCCGGTGGTCGAGCGGCTGCTGCGCGACGTGCGCGTGGTGCACCTGGACGAGCCCCGGCTCTATCTGTACGTCGTTCACGGCGCCAACACCTTTCCCTCCGGCCATTTCGACGAGCACTGGCAGGCCGCCGACCCCCGCTGGGAGGGCGAACGCTTCCAGGCCGTGGCGACGGAACTGTCCAAGCGGTTGCCGCTGGACGCCTACCGCGCGGCGCTCGCCGCCCGCCCGCCCGATATGGTCGCGCCCAACGGGGTCGCGCCCAACGGGATCACGCCCGACGGGATCACGCTCGACGCGGCGGCGCGCGCGGCGGCGGGGGAGCGGCGCTGGCTGGACGCGCTCGCCCTGTGGGGCAAGGCGCTGTCGGTCGCCCCGGCGCACGTGCCGGCCCGGCTGGGCCGCGGGCTGGTCCTGCTGGAACTGGGCCGGTTCGACGAGGCGGAGGCCGACTTCGCCCAGGTCGCCGCCCTGCCGGCGGGCGACGTCGCCGGCCTGAAGGCCCTGGCGGAGGCGGCGGCCCGGCGGCGCGACTGGCCGGCCGCCCTGCGGCGCTGGCGGCGCCTGCTGTGCACCGATCCGGCGTCGCCGGAGGGTACGGTCGGTCTGGTCACGGCGCTGGTCGAACTCGGCCGGCTGGACGAGGCGGAGGCGGTGGGGTACCGCCGCCGACCCATCCTCGGCCGGGTGGACGCGGTGGTCGTGCGCGCCGCCGTGCTGCAGCGGCGCCAGCGCGGCGCCGAACTGGCGGACCTGCTGGACGCCGACGCCGACGTGGTGGCCGCCAACCCGACGCTGCGCGCGCTGCATTTCCACACCCTGCAGGCGCGCGGCGAGGTGGCGCGGGCCTGCGCGGCGCTCCAGTCCGCGGCGGACGGCGGGAGCAACGGCGGGAGCGCGGCGCTCAACGACCTGCTCCGCGTCGCCTTCACGCCGGACGGCGCCGACGCCGGGGGGCGGCGCCGGCTGCACGCGCTGTGGCGGGAACACGGCACGGCGATCCTCACTCCCGACCTGCTGGGCCTGACGGCGCAGGCGGTGCGGGAGGCGGAGGGCGACGCCGGGCTTGGCAGGCTGCTGGACGCGGTGGACGCGCTGCCGCCGACCGACGCGCGGGCGATCAAGCTGCGGCTGCTCGCCGTGTTCGAGCGGCTGCGCGGCGGGCCAGACGGGGGGCCGAACACCGGCGCGGCGGAGGACGCGCTGCGCCGCCTTGCCGGCGCACGCGACCCGCGCGCCCCCATGGGGCATTGGGCGGAGGCGTTGCGACGCTTCGCCGACGGGTTCGACCGGCTGCGCGAGCGCTTTCCGGCCTTCCTGGTGGACAGCGGCTGGCGCCGCGCCTCGGCGGAGGCGGTGGCCGACCGCGTCATCGCGGCCCACCGCGCCGGCCGGCCGCTCAGCCTGATCCGCCTGGGCGACGGCGAGGGCAACTTCCTGCCCTACCCCGCCGGCCAGGAGGAGCACGCCGGCCCCGACCGCGACGCCACGCAGTGCATCTGGTGGGGTGCCCCCCGCCTGGACGGCGCGGCGGCCGACGCGATGACGGCGGCGCTGGGGCGCGCCGTGCGCAACGCCGACATCGTCGGCGTGCCCGACCTGTCGCGCCTGTGCTACGGGCTGCCGCTGCCGACGCCGCCCTTCCTGTTCCACAGCTGGCACGACTACCGCGGGCTGCTGGTCATCCTCGACCACCTCGCGCGGCGCGGCGACGGCGCGCTGTTTTCCCCGGCGCAGACCATCACGTCCTGCCACATCCACGCCGACCTCGCCGCCTGGGGCGAGTACGAGCGGCTGTTCGCCGCCGTCGGCCGCGTGTCGCTCGTCACCTGCCACCCGGCGCTGCCCGCCGTGCTGGCCCGGCGGTTCGGCGTGGACGTTGGGCAGGTCTACCGCATCCCGCACGAGGCCAAGTACGCGGCCCAGTTCGGCTACGCCGACGCGGGCGAACATTACCCCGACGCCTTCCGCGACCTGGAGCGCACGCTGGCGGTGCGCGCGCCGGGCGAGGTGTTCCTGGTGGCCGCCGGCTTCCTGGGCAAGATGTACTGCGACTGGATCAAGGCGCGCGGCGGCGTCGCGCTCGACGTCGGCAGCGTCGTGGACCACTGGTGCGGCTTCGCCACGCGCAGCCTGCACTTCACCCAGCGCTACGCCGCCGCGCCCGATCCGACGCCCGCCGTGCTGGTGCTGACGCCGGTGAAGAACGCGCGCCGGCACCTGCCCGCCTTCCTCGCCATGCTGGAGCGGCTGGATTATCCGCGCGACCGGCTGTCGCTGGGCTTCCTGGAGGGCGACAGCGACGACGGCTCGCGCGCCTTCCTGGAAACGGAACTGCCCCGGCTGCGTGGCCTCTTCCGCCGGGTCGCGCTGGAGCGGCACGATTTCGGATTCCGGCTGGACGGGCCACGCTGGGCGCCCGAGGTGCAACGGGCCCGGCGCGCGGTGATCGCCAGGGCGCGCAACCGGCTGTTGCAGGCCGCGCTGGCCGACGAGGACTGGGTGCTGTGGGTCGACGCCGACGTGCTCGACGCGCCGCCCGACGCGGTGCGGCGCCTGCTGGCGGCGGGGCGCGACATCGTGGTGCCGCACTGCGTGCTCGACCCCGGCGGGCCGACGTTCAACCTCAACAGCTTCCAGATCACCGACCCGGAGAGCGAAGCCCGGCACATGGTGGACGGGCTGGCGCAGCCGCCGCGCGGCGTCGGGCGGCGCTATCTGGAGGACCTGCGCGGGCGGGGGCCGGTGCCGCTGGACGGGGTGGGCGGGACCATGCTGCTGGTGCGCGCCGACCTGCACCGCGACGGCCTGGTCTTCCCGCCCTTCCCCTATCGCGGCTACAGCGAGACCGAGGGACTGGCGATGATGGCCCGCGACATGGGCGCCACCTGCTGGGGCCTGCCCGACCTGGAGATCATCCACGCGCACGACTGAGCTGCCGCGACCGCGCGTAGCGTTTCGTTGAAATTCATGACAATTTCGACGTTGACGATCCGAGAGTGTTTCCCTCAAATCGTTCATACGTGGGTATTCCAACGACTTACCACGGCCGGCGCTTCCTGGTCCGGTGACGGAATGGGGGCGCGAAGCCGATGGCGGCGCCCTCACATACAGCGTTTGGTTGGCGATTGAGCAGAGAACGTAATCTTTGGTGCAGCCGGCACCGGGGCAGCCGGCACCGGGATTGAGCCAGACAGCACAGCGGGACGATCGACACATGCCTGGGACATTCACTTATTTCATCGGCGCCAACGGCGTGAACGGCACCGGGAGCGTGAAGATCAACGACGCGAGCACAACGCTGGCGAGCTTTGTGACGACGTCATCTTCTTTTGATATATATTATGACACGACAAATTCCGTCTGGACGTATCGCAGCGGGCTTTCCACCTTCAATCTCCTGGACAGCTCCGGCGGCAATCTGACCGACCAGTCCACTTACTTCCAGATCGATCTCACCGGATTCTCCGGGGCCAATTCCTTCACTGGCGGCGGCAACGACGACGTTTTCCAATTCGGCACCTCGCTGAACAGCAACGACACCATCAGCGGCGGCGCGGGCAACGACACGGTGAGGGCCACCGCATCCAATCTGTTTGGCACCGCCGGCACATTGCGCCTGTCCGACGTTGAGAGGCTGGAGTTGACCAGCAGCGGGTCGACCAACGCCGTCACCCTGACGAACGCCACCGGCCTGAGCACGCTGAAGGTCGACGGCGACACCGGCATGACGGTGTCCGGCCTGTTGGGCAGCGTCACGATGGTCGACGCCGGCAGCGCGGCGGGCGCACTGTCCATCGCGTTCGGCAGCACCGCCGACGTGCTGCTCAAGGGCGGGTCGGGCAACGACACCTTCGCCTTCGGCGGCACGCTGACCAACGCCGATACTATCAGCGGCGGCGCCGGCAACGACACGCTGACCGCCACCGTCACCAGCCTGGACAACACCACCGGCGCCTTCCGGCTGACCGACGTCGAGACGCTGTCGCTGACCGGCAGCGGCTCGTCCAGCGTCATCAACCTCAGCAACGCCATCGGTCTGAACACGCTGAATCTGGCCGGCAGCAGCGACCTGTCGGTGTCCGGCCTCCTGCACGCGGTCACCCGCGTCAACGGCAGCACCGCCGCGGGCGCGCTCACCCTCTCGCTGATCTATGCCGCCGACGTGCTGGTCCAGGGCGGTGCGGGCAACGACAGGTTCGACTTCGCCAACAGCCTGACCAACGCCGACACGGTCAGCGGCGGCGCGGGCGACGACACGGTGAGGGCCGCCGTCACCAACCTCAACGCCACCACCGGCGTCCTCAACCTCACCGGCGTCGAAACCCTCTGGCTGTACGGCGAGGGCGGGCCCAGCGTGGTGGACCTGTCCAACAGCACCGGCCTCACCACGATCGACGCTTCCAACGTCAGCGGCGCGCTCACCCTCAACTATTCGCACGCCAGCGGCATCACCATTTCCGGCGGCGAGGGCACCGACGCGATCTCGGCCGGCTCCGGCAACGATATCATCGGCGGCTTCGCGGGCAACGACACGCTGTCCGGCGGGGCCGGGGCCGACACGCTGTCCGGGGGGTTCGGCGACGACGTGCTGTACGGCGGCGCCGGCGACGACGTGTTCGGCTACGCCGCCACCGACACCGGACAGACCGACGTCATCGGCGACTTCGCGGTCGGCGACGTCATCCGCATCGGCAGCACGACGCTGAGCGGCATCACCAGCGGCACCGGCACGGGCCTTGCCGCCCACGGCGTCCAGGTCGGCGCGGCGAGCGGCGGCTTCACCCCGCTCTACATCGACCTGGACGGCAGCGGCGGCACGGCCGACCTGACCGTCCAACTCGCCGGCAGCTTCTCGACCGCGAACCTCCGCGTGTCGGGCAACGAGATCAGCGCCTTCACGCCGGTGTCGACCGACACCGGCGGCGGGGGCGGGGGTGGCGGGGGCGACACGACCACGCGCACGGTGGACGGCGTCACCATCCAGCAGACGGTGCAGACCGGCAGCGACGGCACCCGCACGGAAACCATCAGCGTGCCCATCGTCACCACCGGCCGGCAGGAGCAGGACCCGACCTCCACCAACGCCGACATCCCGCTGGTCACCGGCACGACGGGGCAGTCCCTGCTCACGGCGCAATTGCCGGTCGGCGTCGGCCTGCAGGTGGAATCGGTCACCACCACCGCGTCCACCACCACCGGCCAGGGCCTCCAGGGGCTGATCCGCGCCATCCAGACCCGCACGCAGGACCGCCCCGGCGACCAGCAGGAGATGACCGGCATCGGCCAGAGCTTCCTCAACGCGCTGCCGCCCGCCACCAACCTGACGGTGCGCACCATCG